>ERZ652168.11-NODE-11-length-110890-cov-20.4681_pt1 | contig 110890 bp, 94 predicted proteins | sample MGYA00514763_ERZ652168 | MGnify/ENA metagenome assembly ERZ652168
GGAACATATATCTCTCAAAGTGAATCTCTGGATTTTTTACAAAATAAGTATAAAAATAGAAAAGATTCTGTATCTTCTCTTTTAGATGACACTGAGATAACTGATAAAATTCAAATGTTGAAATCGGTTCAAGAGCATATTCTGGAAAGAGTAAAAAAAGAACTTGAAGATAAAGAAAAACAAATAGATGAAATAAGTCAAAAAGTAAATGGGATAAAACGTCAGACAGATCATATTGTTATGAATGCGGAACTGCCTGGGGAAAACATACGATTATTTAATGAAGTTGAATATGAATTTGATGTCATAAAATTAGATCAGGGCGTTACATATGAAACCGTTATTCAACAGCTTAAACAAATTGAGGGATTCATAGAAAATTATGATGAATACCTTCGATACAAAGATAATGCTATTATAAAGGAGTTGAAAGAATCACCGAAACGGTTATATATGGCATTGTTTTATCGACAAGAGATTGAATTACTTAATAAAAAAGAAAGTCTCATAAAAGAGTTAAATAAGAGCAAAGAATTATTGAAGAATTATAGCAATAATGTCTGGTCAGTAGATGAAACATTGTTCAATAAAATTAAAATAAAACCAGAAATTATAATCCAAATAAAAACATTATTATTGAACCAGAAAAAAGAACAAAATCAACTGGATGATGCGGATAAAGTTCTGGCACAGATGACAAAGGCAAGAAGGGGACTTATTAAAGAATTTTATAATGCTACGGAGTCAGGAAAGTTTGAAAAGAACAAATGCCCATTATGTGGAACAGCTTTTACAGATATAAATTCAGCTATTACAGAGACGGAACAATTTATAAAAAATATTCATACAGATGGGATAAAAATAATAGAAGACATTGAAACACAAATAACAAATTTATTTCAAAAAGAAATTATTCCTGTGTTGAAAGTGTTTCTTGAAGAAAATACAATACTAATAAAAATGGATGATACTTTATCTGGGTGTAAGGCTCTATCGGTGGATAAATTACAGCAGTTGTTGGACAAGGTAAAAATATCAGAGTTTAAATCTCAAGGAATAGAAAAATTTGATATTGAAGAATTTTCTCAACAATATGAAAGCTTATTGAAAGAACTTCAAGAGAAAGAAGTTCCAAATAAAATTATTTTTCAAGAAAAGCAGGTTGAATTGTATAAATCTATTCATAACACCTATTATCATAATGAAAAACCTTATCACACAGTAGGAGAGTTACAAAGCAAGGAACAATATGTTGCGAAGTTATTTAATGATAATCTTTCTTTGCAACTTTCAACGGAGGAGACCAGATTAAAAGAACTAAAAAGAGATTATGAAAAATACAAAAAGAAAACTGAAGACATGACAGATGCAGTAAAAATATTGATTAGTAAATATGAAGATGCGAATAAAGAATATCAAACACAACTTCTCAATGCAATTAAAATTCCGCTAATGGTGTATAGCGGAAGGATTATACAAAATTATCCGCTGGGTTTGGGAATTAGAGCAATCATTAAAACTAATCAGTTAGTATTTGAAGCAGCGTCTAAGAGCGGAAGTGATGTTTATAATATTTTGAGTACAGGACAATTGAATGGTCTTTCAATTGCGCTTTTACTTTCAATAAAAAATGTGTATGGTGATACGAAAGGGTTAAACATTTTACTGATAGATGATCCACTTCAAACAATTGATGATATTAGTGCAATTTCGCTTGCAGATCTGTTGACACAGCAGGGAATAGGACAAATTGTATTGTCTACACATGAGGAGGCAAAAGCAGCATTGCTGCGATATAAATTTAAACATGCAGGAATGAGTGTTCGGGAACAGAACATGCAAGCACTCTACATGAAAACAGTGACAGAAGAATAGAAAGAGAGAGGAAAGCTAGTAGTGAAGGGGTGAGACTTTACTACTAGCCTTTTTTATGGAAAATAACACACAGTACACAAATGTATATACTGTTAAAGCCCCTGTTTTCAAGGCATAAGGGAATAGGGGTACAGTTTACAGATGAACCTACTGGAAACCTGGATTCGCGTACGAGTCTGGATGTGATGGGACTTTTAAAAGTAACGGGCCGTCAGTTTGAACAGACCATCGTGATGATCACACATAATGAAGAAATCGCACAGATGGCTGATGAAATCGTTCATATTGAAGATGGGAAGATTGTAAACGGCAGGCAGGCCAGCGGGCAGACTACAGGCAGGGCAGGAGACAGCGGTAGAAAGGGTGTGGCAGAATGAAGGTAGCAAACAGACGCACAGTCCGCCGTCTTGCATTTCGCAGCCTCCGCGCCGGCAAGACGAGAAATCTTGTGGCAGTACTGGCAATTATATTGACTTCCCTGTTATTTACTGCATTATTTACTGTGGCGGAGACCATGAATTATTCTGTAGAGCAGCAGAGTATGCGGCAGGTCGGAGGATATTCCCATGGTGGGTTTAAAGAACTGACAAGGGAACAAGTGAATGAGCTGAAGGACGATCCATTGATCCAGGAATATGGGACTACATTTTTATTTGCCAAGCCAGAAGAAGCACCGTTTGATAAAATCTGGCTGGAAATTCGGTATGCGGACGAAAATTATGCTAAATTTGGATGGAGCCAGCCCACTACTGGCAGAATGCCTGAGAAAGAAAAGGAAGCAGCTGTAGATACAGCAGTTCTGGAGGAGCTGGGCGTGCCAAAGGAGCTGGGGGCAGAAGTGACAGTTACCTACCCTCTCGGAAAGGAAACAGTGACAGATACCTTTACATTGTGTGGATTCTGGGAAGCAGACCAGGCTGCCCAGGCACATATGATGTGGCTGTCAGAGGAATACGTTCTGGAGAAGATGGAAAAAGTACCACGTGAAGATATTTATTACAGTGGCATTGGAAGTTGGTTTCTGGACGTAATGTTTAAAGATAGTAAACAGATTGAAGAAAATTTGGATCAGGTAGCAGAAAATCATGGCTATACGACCTTAGATGCGGATGCAGGCAATTATCTAAGCACTGGAGTGAACTGGGCGTATACCTCGACGAGAAGTGACACCGGCGATATCCAGGACCGGTTTATTATGATTCTTGCACTGGTATCCATCATCCTGGCAGGTTATTTGATTATTTATAATGTATTTCAGATCAGTGTGGCGGGAGATGTACGGTTTTATGGACTTTTGAAAACCATCGGGACTACCAGGGGGCAGATCCGCAGGATGCTCTTCTGGCAGGCGGCGCTCTTGTCGGGTATCGGGATCCCAGTGGGACTTCTGGCAGGATATGCCGTGGGAAATCTTTTGGCTCCGGTTATGATACGCAATTTTGATGATGTGGAAGTGTTTTATACGGCAAATCCTTTAATTTTTGTGGGTTCGGCACTCTTTGCATTGGTGACAGTGCTGATTAGCTGCCTGATTCCCGCTTGGAAGGCAGGAAAGGTTTCTCCTATTGAGGCGGTGCGCTATACAGAGCAGAGCCAGAAAAGGAGCAAGAAGAAACGGAAGAGTAAGAAGAGGAGCCGTATTTACCAGATGGCCATGGGAAGTCTCATGCGGAATAAACTAAAGACTGTATTGGTCGTGTTGTCACTATCGTTGAGCCTGACGATCCTGAACGGAGTGTATACATTTTCTGTGGGTTTCAATATGGATGGTTTTCTGGATAAGTTTGTGCTCTCTGATTTTCTGGTGGGTATTGTGGATTATTTTAACTATTCCGGCGGCGGGGATGTCTCAGATTCTCTTGTGGAAAATCTAAATGCCCAGCCGGGCATGGAAGACGGAGGGTATGTGTACTATGCAAGAGAATACCTGGAAATGGATGTGACAAAGGAGCAGTGGATTAAGCAGCGCGCAGGTTATTCGCGGGAGCATCTGGATCCGAGTATCCTGGCTCTTCCAGACGATGCAGCCGTGAGTGAATATCCAAATTTGTTTGGGCTGGATGATTTTCCGTTTACCTATCTGGAAGAGGTGGAGGGACATCTGGAGGATTGGAAAAACCCAGACAGTATCATCCATGTAATCCAGGAGGATGACTACGGACGACCCAGGACAGAAAATATTCTTTTCCATCCAGGGGAACAGGTTAAGCTGACCTATTCAGACGATTACACCTGGAATGAGGAGGGCACAGAAGTGACATTGCATGGGAAGACAGAGAAAACCTATACCGTAGCGGCAGTTGCAGTAATGCCAGGAAATATGACACTTCGCAGGTATGGGAACCCTATGTTTGCCATGTCAGCAGAAGGGATACAGTCATTGGCGGGCAAAAATGCCGGAAAGATGATCTATATGGCAGATTTCACGGAAGAATCCCAGGCAGATGCGGAACAGTTTTTGAAAAATTACACTGAAAATGTGGAGACAGATATGCAGTATGAGTCAAAAGCGGGGTATGCTTCTAATTTCCAGCAGATTCAGACAATGATCTGGGTCGTGGGGGGCAGCATGAGTCTTCTCATCGGCCTGGTAGGTATTTTGAATTTTGCCAATGGGGAGGTGACCAGCATCGTATCCAGAAAGCGGGAACTGGCAATGCTGCAGAGTATCGGCATGACGGGGAAGCAGATGAAAAAAATGTTGATCATGGAAGGGATACTGATTGGCGGGAGCACCATTATCCTGGCATTAATTTTAAATTTTGGTATTTATTTTGGACTGCTTCCGGTTGTGGAAAGTCTGTATTGGTTCTTCAAACGGAAAATGACGGTTACGATGATTCTTATTGCTGTACCAGTTTTAGCTTTGCTGGGTGTGTCTATTCCAATTTTAGTATATAAAGCTGTCTCAAGGAAGAGTATTGTAGACAGGTTACGGGAACATGAAACATAATAGTAAAAACAGATACTTTCTGCTATATTGGCGGCCAAAGACCTCTGTGATATATTATGCGCCGGAGGCACATTCTTTGTCCTATACATTGTTAAGGCTATGTTAATTTTTATTATGAATGGTATATAAAGGTGGTATAATATGTAAAAAAGATAAATTAAATTGAGACGGAGGGGTTACAAATGAAAAAGAGAAAAATTATTTTGATTACTTTGGCGGCAGTTTTATTTACTTCTTCACTTGCAGGCTGTGGGAAGAGTGAGAAGGCGGATCAGCAAAACAAGCAGGCGCAGGAGGCTGCTGCAGAGGCAGAACCTAATCATGAAGCGGAGAAATATTTTGAATCCATAGAAACTTCTAATACAATAGAAGAAATCAATGGGATTATTGGATTCGAAGCAGAGAAAAATGAATATAAAGAAGAGTACAAATGGAAATTTGAGGATGAAACATCTATTGTAGCAAATATGACTGCCGGCGATATGACGCTTGGATTAAACTTTAAGAAAGAGGCATACGCAAATGATAAGGTCGATTTATCCTGCTACTATGATATTGAGGAAGCCCTCGAGAGTGGAACTTCTTTTACTTATGAGGAAATAGTAGAAAAGGTTGGAGGAGAAGCGGGTATTCTTGCAGGAAAGACATCCACTTCTAAACGTTATTCCTGGGTGGATAAGCATCATGTGGTTTTCAGTGCTACTTTCTCAGATAATTTAGAGGGAAGATGCTCTATTATTTCTATGAGATAGGGGTGAAATATATAATTTAAGAATATTTTATAAACCTCCGGGGACTTTGGTACCGGGAGGTTTTTTGCGTGTATCCATAGGGCTGCATTTGAAGGGCCCCCTTAATAAAAGTTACTGTCCCCAAAAACAAAAAGTTACTTTCCCTATGTTACCCTCAGTATGCAAGGCGCTATACCAAAAAGGATATGCCTTGTTGGATATTAGCAGTCCAAAAAGTATATCTAAGGGCGCCATGTTCAGGTACAAAATCATGTTTATCAAACTGTCTAAAAGAAAGGGGAAAGAAGTGAAAAGTAAAGTAAACAGAAGCCTATATTATTTTATTCTCCCAGCTCTTCTGCTGTATGTAGTATTCTGGGTTTCACCTGTATTAATGTCATTTTATTATGGGTTTACAGACTGGTCAGGAGTGGGGGACTATAAATTTGTAGGATTGGACAACTTCCAGTTTTTGATGAGAGATGGTACGCTTTTAAACGCACTGAAAAATACGGGTATCTATACACTTTTTACTGTGATATTCGGGAATGTCCTCGCCCTGGTGCTGGCCTTTATACTCAATATGAAAATGCGGCTTAAGGGGGCGTTCAGGACTACATTTTACATACCTGCATTATTTAGTACGGTCGTAGTGGCATTTATATGGAGCTATGTATATGCGCCTTATTATGGGATGATTTATAGCGTGTTCGACGTCTTTGGGGCAGGCGAGTCTGCCCCGAATCTCCTGGGCGGCACAGGCACGGCGCTAATTGCATGTGCTTTTGTAGAGCAATGGAAGACCTGTGGGACAATGACGCTGATTTATTTGGCGGGACTGCAGAATCTGCCGGACGAAGTAATTGAGTCAGCCAAAATAGACGGCTGTAAATGGTATCAGGAGATGTTCAAGGTAAAAATACCGATGCTCGCCAATACTATTGCCATTAATGTAATGCTGGGACTGATCAATGGATTCAAGTCTTTCGATTATGTGTTTACTCTGACAGGGGGCGGCCCGGGCAATTCATCAAGTACTTTGATGTACAGCGTGTATAAGCTGGCCTTTGTAGAGTATCAATATGGGACTGCCGAGGCGCTTGCGGCATCGGCCTTTGTACTTATACTTGTAGTTTCCTGCGTGGTACTATATTTCTTTAAGAAAAGGGAGGTGGAGGCATAATGAAAAAATCAACAAAAAAGGAAATTGTGTGGAGCATACTTATTATTCTGTTTTTTGTCCTTATGCTTTCCCCGCTTTTAATTGCACTGTCAGGGTCTTTTCGTTCACCCGACAATGGCACATCCTTCCTGCAGTTGTTTAATGAGTTTTCTTTGGAGAGTTATAAAGAGGCATTTGAGGATATGCACTATTTCCGCTCCCTTAAGAACAGTATAATTACTACATTTTCAAGTGTGGCAATCTTGCTTGTAACAGCGTCCCTGGCTGGATATGCCCTGGCCAGGCTAAAAACAAAGATAGGGGGATTTCTGCAGGTTTTCTTTTTGGCCGGCATGATGATATCGGCCCAGATGTCAATCATCCCCATTTACAGCATTATGCGTTCTTTAAAAATTAATAACAGCTATATGGCGCCTATTGTGATGTATGTTACAATATCCATCCCTTTTTCTATTTTCGTCTATACTAATTTTGTGAAGTCAGGCGTGCCCCTTGCACTGGAGGAGGCGGCAAGGATCGATGGCGCAAGCAGGGTGGGGACATTCTGCAGGGTAGTGGTGCCTCTGACCAAACCTGTGCTTGCGTCAATTATCATCACTCAGGGAGTGCCTATATGGAATGATTTCTTTTTATCTATGCTTTTTTTGTCATCCTCCACGAAAAAGACTCTGCCCTTAGTTATGCTTTCATTTTTAGGTGATATGCAGAAGCCTACACAGTGGACGACACTTTTTGCTGCATGTTTTTTAAGTGCGCTGCCAATATTAGTTATATACGCATTTTTGCAGAAGCAGTTTGTCGGTGGACTGACAGTGGGCGCTGTAAAGGGGTAAAATACTCGGAGGGTTTCAAATGAACAATAGTTTAAAGAAGAAGTTTACTTTCGGACTTTTGTGCGTGTCTATTATACCAGTTCTAATTCTTTTTGCACTTCATTTAAAAAGCTCTTATGAATTTTATAATGAACAGACCAAAACCATTGCATCTGGTGAGATAGATAAGGCTGTATACCAGGCGGATACTGTATTTAAGGAAATAGATGATCTTGTGACTTCGCTGATCTTCAGCCAGTATGAGAGCGAATATTTTATCCGCTCCATGTCCGTCCAGGAGGAAGAAAATTCTTCTTTATCTGCCATTGACAGACTTAAAAACTACAGGAAATTTACTTACATCTGCAGTAATCTTATCCGCAACAATAAATACGTGGAGGGAGTCTATCTGTTTAACAGAAGCGGGTACACTTACTCTTATACAAAGTCAAAGGATTTTTACCTGGAAAATAATTATAAAGACAGCCAGTGGTATAGAGAAATCACGTTGGAAAATATCTATCAGGCCATGATGTTCTGGCAGCCTTATGATGACGCCGGCAAAGAAAAATATTTTATAGAGGTCAGGCCTGTATCAGATGAAGCTGGAAATAAGATTTCTTATATTGCAGTGGTGTGCAATACGGAATTTATAGAAGAGATGGATGACGCCATATTAGATGACGCTGCTGCAATACTCGGTGAAGGAGGAGAACGTATATATGAGATTGCTGGGAAGATAGACCTTGACAGCAGTGAGTTAAGTAAGGTACAGGAGCAGCCCGAAGGTTTTATAGAGACTGGCAGCGGAGGGTATATATTCCGGAGCCTTGGGATAAACGGATGGAAAATAATATCAAGATATGATGTGGAAGAACTCGGCGTACTCTATAGGGAAAACACAAGAAACCTTATATTGATTATTGCAGGCTGTATTGTATTTATTACATTGTCTGCAGTTGTGATTGAGAAGCATTTTATCGAACCCATTGTGAGGCTTTCAGTAACCATGCTTAGGGTGCCGGAGAATGAGATGCGTGTTGACAGTGTGTATAAAGGGCGGAAGGATGAAATTGGGATACTGTATAAAGAGTTTGACCGGATGATCAGCCAGATCCATGAACTGATACAGGAGCGCTATATCAGCCAGATCCATCTTCTGAAGGAAAAGCTGAATGGGCTGATGTCCCAGATTAATTCCCATTTTTTGTTTAATACCCTGGAAAACATAAACTGCCTTGCAGATATGGAAGGGGATCAACGGATAGCCCTCATGTCTAAGTCTCTTGGCGATATGCTGCATTACAGTATGGACTTTGAGAAAACAGAAGAGACACTGGAAGCAGAAATAGAAAATATAAGAAGATATACGGAAATCCAGGAGATCCGGTTTGGAAATGAAATCCAGGTGACAGAAGAGATACCAGACGCCTTGAGAAGATGTGCTGTTCTTAAGTTTATGCTGCAGCCCATTGTGGAAAACGCGATTGAACATGGGATGATTGATATTGAGAATGGATGGTATATTGTCATACGTGCAGTAAAAGAAGGGCAGGGATTATTGGTTCAGATCGAAAATGGAGGGGAGAATATTCCGGTAGAAAACCTGCAGGCTCTCAGGCAGAGGATTTCTGGAGTAACGAGGCATCTTGACGAGAAGCCTGACACGGGGTTGAAGCAAGGGCATAGCATAGGCCTTGAAAATATTCAGAGAAGGATACAGCTTGTATATTCAGATAAATATGGACTGGATATTGCAAATATAGAGGGCGGAGGCGTTCTTGTGGAAATCAGGCTGCCTTTGAAATACACGCTGGGAGGTGAGGATAATCGGGATCTATACGTATATAGTGATTGATGATGAGGTGATTATCAGAAAGGGGATCGTTAAGAAGATATGGGAAGCAGGGGGAGCTCAATATCAATGTGTGGGCGAGGCCTCCAACGGCATAAAAGGACTGGAGTTAATCAGAGAAAAATCTCCGGATTTTATTATCACTGATATGAAGATGAATAAAATGGACGGCGTGAAATTCCTGGAACAATTAAGGGAGGAAAACTTGCAGCAGCCGGTCATTGTGATCAGCAGTTTTAAAGATTTTGAATATATGCACAAGGCCATTGAGAGCCGCGTAATCGGATACGTCCTGAAGCCATTTTCGGCGGAGGAGATAGCCGGGCAGCTAAAAAAAGCAGCGGAAGAAATAGAAAAGCGGCGGCAGCTTATAGACGCAGAGAAAAAGATAATCTGGATGGAGGAAGAGGACAGGACTAAGAATCTTCAGAGAATTATACTGGGCGCTGAAGAGGAAGTCCCGTCCGGGGAACAGGGGGGATTCGGGCCTGCCCTGCACATGGTTATGGTTACTGTGAATGCGAAGTCGAGGAAAGCATATGAATTAGCATTTACTGCCTGCGGTGAAATTAAGGGGAGCATCCAGTGGGCGGTGGTACAGAATACGCTATCAAAGCGGCAATTTTTTGTCCTGCTTTATATGGAGGAGGACAGGGAGCAGTATCTACTGTTAAGGGCGAAGAGGGTATGCGAAAAAATAAAAGAGCTATATGACAGGGAAAATGTGGGAAGTATTTTCTGTGTCATAGGGGGGCCTGTTGAACATTTTTCCAGGCTTAAGGATGTGCAGAAGAACAACGACAGGCTGCTCAGGGGGATTATGGCCGGGGAGAAAAGCAGAATCATAGAAGATGATGCACAGGACCGGGAATACAGGCTTATTTACTCCAAAGAATGTATGGACGACTGGGTTAGGAGGATGAAATATGATATATCCCAATGCAGCATAATAATGGAAAGCTTTTTCCAGAGCATAGATATTTCAATCTTTACCTTGGGGGATATTAAAAAAACCGTGGATTATATGATACGGCAGATAAATGATTACGCATCGTCAAAGGGAGTAGAATCAGATGATATAATGAGATATTTTGACACGCGGTATATTTTTGAGATGAACCTCAGAAAGATGCAGCAGGAAATTTCGGGTTATATATTGCTTATTTTACAGTCTGTGACAGGAAATAAAGCTGCAAAAAATGATATGTTCGGGCAGATCATAGATTTTATGCAGAGAAATTATAGAAAGAAGATAACTGTACAGACGGCTGCAGAAAGTCTTTTTGTGAGCCAGGCGGCAGTGCGGGGCGCCTTAAAGGAAAAAGGGGTGGCCTTCAATGAATACCTGACTGAAATCCGTGTAGGGCAGGCAAAAAGAATGCTGTCAGAGACAGAATTTTCAATTGAGTTTATTTCAAGCGAGATTGGGTATGTGAACCCTAAGTATTTCTTCAAGGTTTTCAAAAGGGAGACAGGGAAAACTCCCCAGGAATATAGAAAATTGTACCGAGATAAGTAAGAGGATTATATGAGGGAAATTTTAAATGTTCCCAAGATAACAGGAAAGAAGGAAACGGATTATGATATTGGATGCCCATTGCCATCTGGGAGATGACGTGATATTTGACTGCAGCCATTCAGAATATGAACTGCTGGAGGCAAACCACAAATATGGAATAACAGGTGGAATTATACAGCCATTTATAGGCAGGCCATATGTTGAGGACACAAGAAGATACCACGACAGGATAGCAAAGTTTTGTGAAAGAAATAAAAACTACTGGGGGATGGCGTCTATAAACCCCCATTTCAGACATCAGGAATATGCTGTGGAGGCAGCACGGTGTATAGAAGAACTCCACTTTGTGGGGATAAAGCTGACGCCTGTAGGACATGCCGTGGACCCGGAGTCAAAGGATGGGCTGTTTGTATTCGAAAATGCCAGAAAACTTGGCGTGCCTGTTATGGTACATACAGGATACGGGGTTCCTTTTTCAGACCCTGCAAAATTGTGGAAGGCGGCCAGGAAGTTCCCGGATGTGAAACTGGTTATCGCCCATCTTGGAAATGGCTTTTTTGCTTCGCAGGCAATCAGGCTGGCAGAACAATTCAGCCAGGTATATATTGAACCCAGTGGATGTGGAATCGGGGAAACCTTAAGCGCCCTGTTGGCCTTAGGGCCCGAAAGAGTGATGTTTTCCTCAGATTCCCCCCTCCAGCTCCCTACAGAGCTGGCAAAATACAGAAGAATACTGGAAGATTACCCTGAGTGGGAGGAACAGTTATTTTACAGGACAGCGGAGAGCGTTTTCGGCATCGGCTTACAGTGCCATGAAAAGTGACTGATAATAAAATAAAAAGTTACTTGGGCGATGCTATATTGTATCCAAGGGAATGAAAGGCTTCCGAAGTTAGAAGTACTGCAGATTACTGAGAAATTTCCGGAAATTTAAGCAAAAGAAGGGAGAAAGAAAATGAGGAAGAAAATTGTAAGCGGACTGCTGATATTCAGCATGATAGGGTCTATGATACTGACAGGATGCTCAGGAGGCAGCTCAGAAAAAAGCAGCGATTCTGGCAGCTCTGGGCAGGCAGAAAGCACAGACTCACGTTTCACATACGATGGGGAAGATGTGACTTTGAATTTTATGTTTATTACAGGCGGTGAGAATGAGTTTTATAATGAGACTTTGCCTGAACTGGTTCACGAGCAGTTTCCAAACATAGACATAGAAGTTGAGGAGCTTCCCAGTGATAATTATAAGTCTACCATTCAGATGAAGTTTGCCAGCGGGGAGGGCCCTGACTTGTTTGAATGGTGGCCTGACAAACAGGCAGAGCCATTGATTGAAGCAGGGTATTGCCTGGATTTAAGCGATCTGGAGTGTATTGGGGATTTTAGGGAAGATATGGTGGACTCTTTTACATTTGATGACAAAAATTACGCAGTGCCGCTGGGTTCCAGCTTTTTGACTACCTGGTACAATGAGTCTATGTTCGAGGAGGCAGGGATCTCAGAGGCTCCGATGAATTGGGAAGAGTTTATTGACTGCTGTGAAAAACTGAAGAGTGCTGGAATCACGCCTATAGTCATGGGGGATAAGGATGCCTATGTGATTCAGTTTGGCATATACATGACAGGGGCTTCTGCCATATATGCGGATAACCCTGAGTTTGACGACCAGTTATATACGGGAGAAACAAAGTTTACGGATGCCTGCTGGGTGGAGGCCGTGGAAAAGTATAAATATCTGTATGATAACGGGTATGTTATGGAAGATACACTGGGACTTTCCCATGATCAGGCCAGACAGGCGTTTATTGACGGCCGTGCCGCTATGACTTTTGACGGAAGCTTTGGCTGGGAAGCCTTGATGGCAGAGGGGGCGGCAGAGTTTGAAAGAGGATTGTTCATGCTTCCTTCCAATGAGGAGGGCGAGGATATGGTCTACAACCTGACTCCTGCAGAAGGTATTTTTGGAGGTGCAAACGAGAGGCATGAGGATGCGGTTAAGGCTGTAATGAGTTATTGGTTTACAGAAGGAACCCCTCTTTTTGAGGAATGGGCAAAGACCAATGATAATATCCCTGCGCATAATAACCTTTCTGACAACCGGGAGTTAATTCAGGAGTATTTCGCAAGATATGACGGACTGTCTACAATTTATAACCTCAATAATGCATGGCCCAATGGCGTGAGTGATGAGATGACTGCGAAGTTCCAGGAAGTAATTGCAGGGGATGCCAGCGCAGAAGATGTGACAACGGCAATGCAGACGAAGTTTGAACAGGTAAAATAACTATGCTTTACAAAGAATCACATGAAGAATTGAGGGAAGATGTATTTAAAGACCCTCCTGCCCCATATAGGGGAGCTCCGTTTTGGGCCTGGAACTGCAGGCTCAAAACAGAGCAGTTAATCGAGCAGGTTCCTGTATTTAAAGAAATGGGAATGGGAGGGGCGCATATCCACTGCCGGATAGGGCTGGATACCCCCTACCTGGGAGAGGATTTTTTTCAGAATGTAATAAAGTGCCATGAGAAGATGAAAGAGGAAGGCCTGCTGTGCTGGCTCTATGATGAGGACAGATGGCCTTCCGGCACTGCCGGAGGGGGCGTCACCAAGAACAGTAAATTCCGTTCCCGGTTCCTTGTATGGGAGCCATATGGGTTTTGCCAGGAGGCAGAGGAAGGTTATATGGCAGCCGCCAAGGCTGTCAGAAGCAGTGAGAGAACTCTTTTGGGCCATTATGAAGTTATCCTGGATAAGGAAGGGTATTTGAAAAGATACACAAGGATCAGCGGGGAAGAGTGCGGCAGCGTGCACGGGGACAGCCATATAAAAGCTTTATCAGACAAGAATGTAACCCGTAGGTCTGTTTGGTCAGCATGGCTGGAAGTATCGGGGGATACCCCCTGGTTTAACAACCAGGCATATGTAAATACTATGGACAAAGAGGCCATAGGAGAGTTTATCAGGCTTACCCACGAAAAGTATGCCGCCCGCCTGGGAAAAGACTTTGGGAAAACAATCCCTGCCATATTTACGGACGAACCTCAGACAGGCCATAAAGAAATTCTTTTTGGCCCTTTCGAAGAGAAACCAGTGGTACTGCCCTTTACCGATGACTTTGAGTCCTCTTTTAAAGGAAAGTATGGAGTATCTGTACTGGCGCATCTGCCAGAGCTTATCTGGGAGAGGGGGAAGGGGGAGGTCTCCCAAATAAGATACCTATATCACAGGCATGTGTGCGAACGCTTTTCAGAGGCTTTTGGAGATCAGGTGGGAGCCTGGTGTGAGGGTCACAATCTGGCGCTGACAGGACATATGATGAATGAATGGACCCTGTACTCACAGACAGTGGCTGCAGGCGAGGTGATGAGGCCCCTGAAAGCCTTTACACTGCCGGGAATTGATATGCTCTGTGACAGGAGGGAGTTTTCTACAGCAAAACAGGCCCAGAGCATTGCCCGCCAGATGGGGCGGGAGGGATGTACAAGCGAAATATATGGGGTGACAGGATGGGACTTTGATTTTAGGAACCATAAGCTTGCCGGGGACTGGCAGGCAGCTTTGGGAGTAACTGTCAGAGTCCCCCATCTTACATGGGCTTCTATGGAGGGAGAGGCAAAAAGAGATTATCCGGCCAGTATTGGGTATCAGTCACCCTGGTATAAGGAATACAGCACAATAGAGGATCACTTTGCAAGGCTGAATACCGTACTGACCAGGGGAAAACCCTCTGTGGATATTGCTGTCATCCATCCTGTTGAATCTTACTGGTTATACTGGGGATGCGTTAGCCAGACTGCCGCTGTAAGACAAATGCTGGAAACAAACTTTGAAAATATTATTCAGTGGCTGCTGTACGGACTCCTGGATTTTGACTTCATATCAGAAGCTGTCCTGGCAGAGGAGGGACAGGCCCAGGAAGGGGAAGGGTTTGTTATGGGAGAAATGGAGTACCGGACAGTGATTGTTCCGGCCTGTACCACTTTAAGGAGAAACACATACGAGCGGCTAAGGGCATTCAGGGAGGCCGGAGGGCATGTGATTTTTATGGGAAAGGAACCGGAGTATCTGGATGGGTGCAAAAGTCCCCTGCCCGCTGCATTGGCTGCCCAGTGTGAGCAGATTGGGTACAATTCTTCAGAACTGATTGAGGCTCTGGAAAAATACCGGAAAGTAGATGTGTCGTCTGTGCCCGTGGACAGGACAGACCCTACTCGTATGAAGCACCGCGAAAACGGAACCAGAACCAACAATATGTTTTATCAGATGCGTAAGGAGAAAGACCATGACTGGCTGTTCCTCTGCCATGTCAATAAACCTGTAAATGAGCATATTACATATACGGAGAAATTAAGAATTACAGTAAAAGGAGAATATATCCCCAGCCTGTGGGACACGGCAGATGGGAATGTACGGAAGGTAAAAGCAGAGTATATAGATGGATGCACAGTGATTACAGCATATACGTCGGCCCACGGCAGCCTGCTTTTTAAGCTGGATACAGGGCGTGTGAATGGGGAAGGGGATGTGGGGCATGTCCAGCCAGAGGGGGAATGTATAGGCCAGGAATGTATGCCGCTTAAAAATCCCCGTTATTTGCCACAGCCACAAGGCTATGTACTGGAGGAGGATAATTGCTGCCTCCTGGATCTGGCAGAGTATGCTTTTGACAGCGGCCCCTGGCAGCAGGAAGAAGAGCTGCTGAGAATCGATAATTATTTTCGTCAGAAACTGGGGTATCCAAAGAGGATGGAAGCCCTGGCCCAACCCTGGACAGAAGGGGAAGGGGAGAAGGAAGGGCATGTATTAAAACTCAGGTTTACAGTTTCTTCAGAAATAGATATGGGTAAGATAGAGCTGGCCGGGGAGAACCTGGACAGAACTAATATTTACATAAATGGGAGAAGCGTAGATTTTAAAGATTGCGGATGGTATGTAGATAAAAGTATCCGGAGGTGTAAAATTCCAGGCTTAACAAAGGGAGATACGATATTTGAGCTGCATATACCATTTGGCAGAAAGACAAATATAGAGTGGTATTATATTCTGGGGCAGTTTGGAGTCAGGGTTTGGGGACGGAAAAAGGTCATTACGGCCCTGCCGGAGAGATTGTACTATGGCGACCTTACAACCCAGGGATTCCCCTTTTATGCGGGAAACATGATTTACGAAACAGCCGTGGATACAGAGGGGGGAAGCCTGTGGATTGAAGCGTCCCACTACAGAGGGGCCCTGGTGCAGGTGCAGGTAGGCCAGAAGGGGTGGAAAAATTTGATTTTGGCTCCCTACCGTATCGACTGTGGAAGGATAGAAAAGGGAAAGCATCATGTACGTATTAAAGTTTTTGGCAACAGAATAAACGCATTTGGCGCAGTACATAATGCAGATGCGGCAGAGAAATGGTATGGCCCGAATTTGTGGAGGACAACATTAAATAAATGGAGCTATGAGTACCAGCTTAAAGAAATGGGGCTCCTCACAACACCCCTGTTCTATATAAAGCAATAACCCAGGAATATATGATAGTGGCTTTTTGGCTGGCCGGAAGGAAGGATGGAAGATGGAAAAGCATTTTAGTGATGGAGTATGGCCTGTTATGCTGACTCCTTTTACAGAAAATAATAAGGTTGATTATAAGGCACTTGAAAAGCTGACAAAATGGTATATTGGCCATGGTGTGGCAGGACTCTTTGCAGTCTGCCAGTCCAGTGAGATGTTCTTTTTATCATTGGAAGAGCGGGTGAAGATTGCCCGGTTTGTAAAGGAAAAGGCGGCGGGGAAGGTGCCTGTGGTAGCGTCGGGGCATATATCGGACTCCTTTGAGGATCAGGTAAAGGAGTTAAATGCAGTGGCCCAGACAGGTGTGGATGCATTGATTCTTCTCACCAACAGGCTGGCCGCTGAAAATGAAGGTGATGATGTGTGGCTTGAAAACCTAAAAAAGCTGCTCCTTAGGCTTCCAAAGGATATTCCCCTCGGCTTTTATGAATGCCCGTATCCATATAAAAGAATCATAGCACCGGAGCTTTTAAAATGGTGCGCCGATACGGGCCGGTTTTATTTTATAAAAGACACAAGCTGTGACCTTGAGAATATTCGGGAAAAGCTTACGCAGATAAAAGGCAGCGGGCTGAAGCTGTTTAACGCAAACTCATCTACGCTTATAGAGTCCCTGGAGATGGGGTGCAGTGGTTTCAGCGGGGTGATGGCCAATTTTCATCCCGACCTGTATGTCTGGCTCTGCAGAAGTTATAACAAATATCCCCAAAAGGCACGTACAGTTGCGGATTTCCTGACAATAGCATCACTGATTGAACGCCAGGTATATCCTGTGAATGCAAAGTATGCCCAGGTTAAAATGGAAAACTTTCATTCGGTCTATACCCGGGTAAAAGCGCCTTCTCTTCTCACTGATACTGGAAAGCTGGAAGTAGATCAGCTTATGAGGATGACAGATTTTATAAGGAGATTGACATGAAAATATTGGTGACGGCGACAAACTACTCAAAGTATTGTCAGGCTGGAAAGAAAATATTAGAAGACGCTGGGTGTGAAATTTTGGAAAATCCCCACGGCAGGCCATATACATACAAGGAATTGAAGGATATTGTAAAAGATATAGATGGGGTGGTTGTGGGCGTAGATACATGGAATGAGGATATATTCTGCCTGGCCCCGAAGCTGAAGGCAATGGCCAGGTTTGGCGTGGGCGTGGATAATATAGATTTAAAAGCAGCAGAGGGACATGGGATTGTGGTGTGCAACAGTCCTGGAATTAATTCTTCTGCTGTGGCAGAACAGGCCATTGCCCTGATGTTTGCCCTTATGAGAAGAGTGCCTGAAATGGACAGGGCAGTCCGCAGGGGAGAGTGGCCAAGGCCCATGTTCCATGAACTGAGAAGCTGTAAAATTGGATTCCTGGGATTTGGTGCGATAGCAAAAAATGTAGCGCTGAGGCTCAAAGGATTTGGTACAGAGATGAGTGCATATGATAAATACCCAGACCAGGAAGGGGCGGACAGGTTGGGGGTCAGGATGGCCTCTATGGAGGATGTGCTTAGGGACTCAGATATTATTTCCCTGCATTTACCTGCATCTAAGGAAACAGAACATCTAATCTGCAGGAAGACAATTTCATTGATGAAGGATGGAGTGCTGATTGTAAACACTGCAAGAGGGAGCATTGTGAAGGAGGCCGATGTGGCGGAGGGGTTAAAAAGCGGGAAAATCGGCGGATTTGGAACAGATGTATTTGAACAGGAGCCTGTGGATACAAAAGGGAAATTGTTCGGATTTGATAATTATATTGCTACGCCCCATGTATCTGCCGAGACGTATGAAAATTGTGAGACCACTTCTATTGTGACTGCAAAAGCACTGCTCAGTGTGTTTGAAGGCAAGGAGCCAGAAAACAGACTAGTATGACAGAGACTACGGCCAGAAACCTCCCCGTATACTGCGGGGCAGTGCACGGGGAGGTTTCTGGCTGTGGGCCTGTCCCGCCTGTCACTCTGCCTGTTTTGCGGCGGGGTACTCATTACAGAGCAGACGGTATGGAGGCTCATCTTCTTCCACCTCTGGAAAACGCCCGATGGGTTCATAAAAGCGGTTATCATGCTCGTCGTCATTGCACATAGAAACTTCACCGAGCAGGACAGGCCCTCCTGTGTCGGGTACGGTGAAGTCATGGTACATATAGGGGGTAATTGTAATACTTTGTCCCGGCTTTAGAAGTACTTTAGTTCCTGCAGGGACGGACTCTTTTTTCCCGTCAGAATATACAGTCACATCTGTGCCCAGCATACTGCCATCCTCATCCCCGTTGTATACAGTAATGTAAATATCGTTTCCTCCCCGGTTAATGATGTCTTCCATCTTACTCCAATGGTAGTGCATAGGCGCCGTCTGCCCTTCGTAAAGCATAAGGAGCTTCTCTGCATATGGCTTTGGATACTCTTTAGGCCTTTTCTGGTTGCCATTGCGGATTGTAAGCAGTGAAAATCCAATCTTATCAAAGCTGCCAAGGCCGTAATCTGTGATATCCCAGCCAAGGCAGTTGTCCCGGACCTCATCGTATTCATGCCCTATGTGCCCCCAATCTTTTGGGGTCCATTTAGCAAAGGGGGGAATCTCAAAACCATGCTGGTTGATTAATGCCTCCATATCCTTTATGACCTTATTAATTTTTGAACGTTTCATATCTTTGATTCTCCTTATCTTCAAAGAACTGACGCGAAACAGAACATGCCATCTACTGGATGGTTCTTTCGGCAGTACGATTATATTTTATATTCTGACAGAATAATCTCTGGTTTGTCTGCATGTCTTATCTTAATTAATTCTTCGTTTGTGACAAAATTGAGCAGAGCATCGATCACGGCAGTTTCATTTAAATGTGCATACCCTTTATAATAGTTAAAGGATTCTTCTTTACTTGTGGATAAGAGGACGTAATCGGCTAAATTGGAAACTGGTGACTGGGCATATGCTGTAATGGCAATACTTTTAAGGTTCTTTTCCTTTCCAAGCTCCATCCCCTGAATAACCTGCCTGGAGGTTCCGGACTGGGTAATGGCAACAAGAATATCCCCTTCATCGGCCAGGTTAATATGATTGAGAAAATATTCTGGAGCCACATTATACGTACTCTTAATGCCCAGCCTTCCGAGGCGGAACCCCATATATTGTGCCAGCGGACTTGTATTGCCTACGGCCATAATATGTGCCTGCTTACAAGTTTTTAGCAGATTTACACAGTTCCACATAACATCTGAATTAATTGTACGGCCTATGTTCCTCAGTGTCTCGGCGTATTCATTAAATATCTGCTGTACCGCGCCCTTCCCCTGTATGGGGGTTGGGTCTGCATATTGTTCTCTCCCTAAGTCCCTGGCCAGCGTTATTCGGAATTGGTAATAGCCGCTGTATCCTATGTGATGGCACATCCTGACAACGGTGGCATCACTGACGCCGCTGGCCTTTGCCAGCTCCGATACATTAGAATCCACCGCTTTTTGAGGGTTCTGCAGAATATAATCCGCTACTTTTCGCTCCGCTGAAAAAATGTGGTCATATTGCTCTCTGATAACCTGAAATACTTCCCTTGCTAAAATGTTTTCTTTTCCGTCACTTTTATCCACAATTCATACACCTGCCATAACAATTATTTGCTGTCATTATTATAGCATAAGTTATTATTAGTATAAAGACGCTTTCCCGATTGTCTGGAAGAGTTCAAGTTTGTGCTCTGCCACTTCTTTCATTGCTTCTATACAAATGGGTTCAATTACATTAGGTTCTCTTAATCCCTGATCCTGGAGCACTTCTCTCATCTTCTGGAAGTAGGCCGCTTTAATATCAGAGGAAATATTAATTTTATTAATTCCGAGAGTGACAGACTCTCCGATCTCTTTATCTGGATTGTTGGAACCCCCATGAAGTACTAAAGGTACATCAACTTTTGCTTCAATTTCTTTGAGGATATCAAGTTTTAATTCTGGTTTCATACCAGCCGGGTACAGGCCATGGCATGTTCCAATTGCTATTGCCAGTGTGTCAACGCCAGTCTCTTTTACAAATTTAGCCGCATCCTCAGGATCCGTATAGATAATAGCTGCAGTACCACCCTCTAAGTCTTCCGGCTCCAGGGAACCGATTGTCCCTAATTCAGCTTCGACAGATACATGGACTGGATGGGCTGCCTCGACTACCTTTTTAGTTCCTTTTATATTATCTTCAAAGGAAAGCTCTGCCCCGTCGAACATTACAGAAGTAAAGCCGCTCTGGATTGCCCAGATGATTTTTCCGAAATCCCCGCAGTGGTCTAAGTGGATGCATACAGGAACAGGGGACTTATATGCCCTTTCCTTGATAGCTGTTACCATCTCAGGCCCGATAAAACTTAATTCATCAGGGTGTATTTCGATAATTACCGGTGAGTTTGTTTCCTCGCATATATCCATAATTCCAAGAAACATGGAATAATCACTGATATTAAACGCTGGCAGCGCAAATTTGTGTTCTTTAGCCACTGATAGTATTTCACTCATATTCATTAACATAATTATTACCTCCATTTAGTTAAGATTTTTAATGATAAAAACATATCTGGACTCCTCCGACAAAGGAGTCGCCAAGGCCGATTGTATACTTTGGGCGGTCCAGGTATTTGGACGGGACTAGAACCGATTCTTCAGCGTATTTACTGTTTTTAAGTTCCTGATAGTACTTTAATCCCTTTTCGCTTAATTCATATCCTAGGATTTCTTTTATCTGCCTATGGCCCCCATAGGAACCCTTCGCCGCTTTTGCGGTCGCCATCATGTTGCCATACATAAGTCCTCTCTCAATGTCAAAGTCCAGTGGATCCCCCACATACATGGAATAATCCTTAGTATGGATAATGACGCCTTTTCTCACTTTGAAATTTTCCCGGATATATTTGGCGCCTTTTACACAAGAATATATGTCGCCGGTATCCACTTCAAATTGATACATTTTATTTAATGTGTAACTTAGTTCTTCTTCGTTTAAACTTACAATATCAATGTAGGAATATATGCTTTCCAGGCACAGCCTTTTCACATGAATGTCATGATAGTGGGCGTCTTCAAAGAATACGATTCCTTTTGGGTTGTTCTTTTTGTACCTCTCTATGTGGCCTCTGACAAAATCCAGATGTTCCTTAAGAACCTCTGCATCCAGGAGGGCGTTAAAGCTTGAAAGTACATTACTGCTTACTTTTGGCGCATGATCTTCTACCCACCTAAAATATGGCTTATAAAACGGTACGAACTCGTTTACTGTAATTTTAGTCAGGATCAGCCGGTTTGAGCATGGGATTTCTATTACCTGCCCTTCAAGGCAAATTTTATCTCCCTTTTTAAATTGAATAATAAAATGGGGTTCTTGTTCATTTGTTTGTGCAATCTTATCCGTATGTATAAGCTGCCCTTCCTGGGAGACTGTGTGTACAAAAGGCGTATTGAGTATTGTGCATACTTCTCTTGAATCATCTGTCAAGTGTACAACTGAGGGGCATCCTACTGCATTAAGCGCCAGCGCGGCCTGTACTGCTGTCCCTCCTATCCCATATTGAAAGGGAAAACTCTCTTTCAGGCATTCTGTATTTTCTATATCCACTTCGCCGCCGATTCCACGGGAGCAGTAATATACTACTGTCTCCAAAAGTTCCTGGATGGTATGTATTTTTGACGGGGGTTTCATTTCAGATAGCCTTTTGCCCTTCATATGCTCCGCAAGCAGCGTATTTAGACGGCCTGTCTGGAATTCACATAAAAGATCCAAGTTACTAGTATACCCCAAGGCGGGATAATGCTCATTTTGAACTCTTCTTTGTATCACCTCATCGAGCGCGTTATATGCCTCAATATACTTTTCTTTCAAATCCAAGTTATCCACCCCTCTCTAGCTTTTGACTGACCCTGCCGTCATTCCTGCAATAAAATATTTCTGGAAAAACAGGAATAAGAGTAGGATTGGCAGAGAACCAAGGACGCTCATTGCCATCATTTGGTTCCATTCATATGCATGCTGCCCCATTAATAAGTTGATTCCCACAGGTACTGTGCGCATATTGTTTGTCTTAGTAAGTGCCAGTGCGAACAAGTATTCATTATATGCCTGCATAAAAGTGTACATACCCACGGATACAAGTCCGGGGATGGCTGTCGGGACAAGAATTGTCCAAAGGGCCCTGAATCTGGAACCGCCGTCGATCATTACTGCCTCGTCAAGTTCTTTAGGCAAGGTATTGAAATACCCTGTTGTCATAAGAATTGCATAAGGGAGTGTGAATACCATATATGTAAGAATCAGCGCCCCATATGTATTGAACAGTCTTAGGCTTACAATTAGGCTCACATAGGGAATTAACAATGTAATAGGCGGAACAGCCTGCACTGCCACGATAATTGTATTAATCATGCTTTTGCCGGGAAAGTTAAAGCGGCTGAACGCATAGGAAGCCAGGATTCCGATAACCAGTGTAAGTATGACCACAATGGCCGTAACCGCGTAACTGTTTAAAAAGAAGCGGACTTGCTCAGGGTTTGTAAAAATTGCTTTATATGCGTCAAAGCTGAAATTCTCTGAAATCCAGGTAGGAGGCCATGCGAAAATCTCTGAATTTGGCTTAAATGAATTTAGGATCATCCATAAAACCGGGAAGCCAGCCCAAATTGTACCTATGGCCAGAAGGATAATAATGAGTATTTTAACCCTCAGTTTTTTCTTTCCAATCATACTTAATCCCCCGCTTTCTGTTGCCTGACATAGAAGATTCCTATGACCGTACATACCACAAGCAGGATGACTGCCCCGGTAGATGCCATGGAGTACTCATACTTTGTAAATCCCTGCTTATAAATATATGTACTGATTGTTTCAGTTGCATTTACTGGCCCACCTCCCGTGGTCATCCAGATTAAAGCGAACTGCTGGAGGGTCCAAACAAAATCCAGCATAAGGAGGCTGATTAAGATGGGTTTTAATGTGGGGATCGTTATATGGAAAAATGTCTGTACAGAGTTTGCCCCGTCGATGGCAGAGGCCTCGTATAAATCTGTGGAAATCCCCTGTAACCCGGCCAGGATACTTATCATATAAAAGGGGTACCCCGACCAGATATTTATAAGAGTTACAGCAAAAAGTGCGGTATCCCTTGACCCCAGCCATTCCACATTTTCACTGATCATGTGCAGGCCTTGGAGGAGGTAGTTGAGCACGCCGTTTGGCTGCAGCACCATCCTCCATACAATTGCGATTACAGATGCCGTAAACATCCAGGGCAGTGCATAAATGACACGGAAGATTCCTTTGGTCCTTTTGCTGAGATACCGTGTGTTTAAAATAGTTGCAAAGGTCATGCCTATAATGAAATGTGCGATAATACTGACAATAACAAAAATCAGTGTATTTCTAATAGATTTTAAAAATACCGGGTCGGCCAGCACATCTATATAATTTTTTAAGCCTACAAATGAAGGGTTTTTATTAATAATAACGTTGTCAAAAAATGAATAGTAGATAACCATGGCAACTGGTATAATTAATAAAATGCACATCAAAATAATTGTCGGAAGAAGATACAGATATGGCGTGGATTTTCTTTTTAAATTTGTCAATTACTCCATCTCCTTTTTCAGAAATAGGGTTACAGCGGGGAGTTATTCAAACGCAGGCTCCCAGCGTTCTTGGGCTGCTTCGAGCATGTCTGCGGCAGAAGCCGTGTCCCCGTCAAGATATAACTGTAATTCTTCGCCAAAGCTTCTCATCAGGTCTTCAGATGTAGGAAGTCCTGTAAATTCATTAATCGCCGTGCTGTCCTGGAATAACTCGTAAGCCTTTACAAATAAAGGATCAGATTCAGAATAATCTGGCTCTGATGCAGAGTTTCCTGGGAATGCATTGGCAAGTACTGCCAGCTTGGCGTTTACCTCTGGACTCATAAGGTATTCGATAAACTGCCATGCCTCTGCCTTATTTTCACAATTTTCTGCGACGCCGATTCCCCAGTTTGCGACTGACATTCCGCCTTTTTCTACATCAGTTCCTGCAGCAGGAACTTTGATGTAATCAAAGTTAAGGTCAGGAGCCCCTTCTTTGATTGTTGTTAAGTGGGAGACGCCATCTGTCATAAAGGCTACGCGGCCATTTGTAAATTCCTCTACCATGTCAGGTTCTTTCATCGCATAGGCGCCGTCTGCAATGTAACCTTTGTCAAACATCTCTTTAATAAAATCTGTGGTCTCCTCTAAATCCTTATTTCCGGCAAGGTTGGGTTTGCCGTCTTCTGTCATCATGGAAGCGCCGTCTGCCCACAGCCATGTCATAAATTGATTCTGGACTCCTGCCGGGGATTCTGTTGATAGTGGAATGGCCCACCCGGCTATACTGTCATCGTATGCTTTTACTGCCTCACAGGCTGCCAGGAATTCATCCCGTGTAGTGGGGAGTTCTGTAACGCCCGCCGCTTCGAGGATATCCAGATTGGCGTACATTGGATATGCAAAGTTCACTACAGGAATCATATATGTATTCCCTTCAAACTGAATCTGGTCTGATAATTGACTGTCATCGTAACCTGATTCATCCATTAAAGCTGTCAGGTCGGCAATGGATCCCTGCTTTGCAAAGTCGTATACCCAGGATCCGTCCAGGCCAACAACATCGGCCATTGTCCCCGAAGCCGCCCCTGATGCAATCTGTGTTTTTGTATCCGCATATGGATTGCTGAGGAGTTCAATGTTAATGCCGGTTTCCTCTGTAAAATCCTGGCATATGTCTGCCAATGCGCCGTCAGGGAGTTCCACACCCCACCATTGCTGGAATTCCAGCGTCACACCGTCTGCGCTTTTTGTGCCTCCCTCTTCCTCCGATGAGCCGCTGGATCCGCAGGCGGCTAATGAGACTGACATAGCCCCAGCAACCGCAACAGAAAACATTTTCTTTAATACTGCCTTGATTTTCATAATTTTTTCCTCCTGATTAAAAGAAATTTTATTTCTGCATGCTTATGAAAATGATTTAATACGGTAAGGTAATATTTTTATGTAATTTATATGTTTTAAACGCTTTAAATCAAATTCAATTATGCATATTGTATAATACATTATAAAATAATATTTCATAATGTCAATAGTTTTTCTTGTATTTGTGAAATTTAGTTTCTTGTATGTAATAATATTTCCTGAATGAGACTGCCAAAATAATAGAAAATGGGAATATTTCAGAGATAATTGGAAATAGTATAGGCGGGTTAATTACTTTTTGAGGGAGATAGGTACTGTATAAAGGTGAGGAAGCCGGCTATGATATTTATGGTTTGAATAATGTATAGAAAAACCTGGAAAGATTATTGCAATTGAAGAAACTATATGGTATTATATCATTCGCAAGTAATTGAGGGCGTGTAGCTCAGGTGGTAGAGCACTTGACTTTTAATCAAGTTGTCCGGGGTTCGAATCCCCGCACGCTCAGTAGTTGGCAATGCCGCAAACCTATGTCGGGGGTGCGGTATTTTTGTGTACATAAACCAGATAGAATATCTTGAAGAAGTGTGTAGATATACAGTATAATAAACCTTGTTGGACGAAGTCCGCCCGTCGGAAGGACAAGTATTGAGGGATGCCCTTTGGGTAAACCTTATTGAACGTTAGCAGTTCAATAAGTGTACCTTGTTGGATGGAGTCCGCCCGATGGAAGGACAAGAGTTAAGGGAGGCCATTGGGTATACCCTGAAGGCCGGGGAGTGGCCTGATGTAAGCCTTTGCCTGGGCATAGTGAAGAAGTGATATGATAAATTTATATTAGGAGGTCTTAACATGAAGTTAGGAATTGTAGGGACAAACTTTATAAGCGATTGGCTGGCGGAGGCTGTCGGGCAAGTGCCTGAAGTGGAGATTGCCGCTGTTTTTTCCAGGGCACAGGATACTGGGGAGGCATTTGCGGGCCGCCACAATATTTCTGGCGTGTATACGGATTATGAAAAATTTCTCCAGTCAGGCATCGAGGCTGTTTATGTTGCCACTCCTACTTATGCCCATTGCGGACAGGCCCTGGAGGCTATGAAACATGGAAAACATGTGCTGTGTGAGAAGATAATGGCAGTAAATGAGAGGGAGGTAACAGCTATGATTACCTGTGCCTCAGAAAATGGAGTTGTACTTTTGGAAGCCATGAGGCCAGACTTTGACCCTGCTTTTTCACTTGTAAAAGAGGCGCTTCCTAAAATCGGAAAACTCAGGAGAGTGACTATGGAATACTGCCAGTATTCATCCCGGTATGATAAATTCCGCCAGGGAGAGGTGCTCAATGCATTTAACCCGGATCTTTCCAATGCAGCAATTATGGATATTGGGGTATACTGTATACATATGCTGGCCGCTATATTGGGGGCGCCAAAAGAAATAAAATCATTTTCAACAAAATTAAAAAATGGATTTGAGGGAAGCGGTGTTGTTCTGATGCAGTATCAGGATATGATGGCAGAGGCGGTATATTCTAAAATAACTGATTCAGTAAATCCTAGTATATTTCTTGGAGAAGAGGGGAGTATTTTGGTAGATTCTATTGCAAAACCCAGGCGGCTGGAGATTGTATATAGAAACGGCGGCAAAGAGGAGATTCCCTATACGCCGGTGGACAATAATATGGTTTATGAGGTGAAGGAGTTTGCAAGGCTTATAGAGGAGAAAAATATCAGCCATCCGTACCTGCGTTATTCCCTTGACGCCGTGCGTATAATCGATGAGGCAAGGCGGCAGAATGGGATTGTATTTCAGGCTGATGAAGTGTTATAATAGGACTATTGTTTGATAAAAATTGTAAAAATAAGGAGTATTTGGTATGGGTCTTATAACGATTCGGGAATTGTTTAAAAACAGAGAGGAATATCTGGACAAAAAGATAACGGTGGGAGGGTGGATACGCAGCATCCGGGATTCCAAGACTTTTGGTTTTATTATTGTAAATGACGGCTCTTTTTTTGAACCCTTGCAGATTGTCTACCATGATAAAATGGATAATTTTGAGGAAATTTCAAAGCAAAATGTGGGGGCGGCTTTGATTGTGACAGGAACCCTTGTCGCCACCCCCCAGGCAAAACAGCCGTTTGAAATTCAGGCGGAGGAAGTTGTGGTTGAAGGGGCGTCGGCGCCGGACTATCCGTTACAGAAGAAACGACATAGTTTCGAATATCTTAGAACAATTTCACATTTGCGCCCTAGGACAAATACCTTTCAGGCTGTATTCCGTGTCCGTTCCCTGATTGCTTTCGCTATTCATCAGTTTTTTCAGGAGAGGGGATTTGTATATGTACACACACCCCTGATTACGGGCAGTGACTGCGAGGGAGCAGGGGAGATGTTCCGGGTGACTACGCTGGATATGGACCAGGTTCCCAAAAAGCCAGACGGGACGGTAGATTACAGCCAGGATTTCTTTGGCAAAGAGACAAATCTGACTGTAAGCGGACAGCTTAACGGGGAGACATTTGCCCAGGCATTCAGAAATATCTATACCTTTGGCCCCACATTCAGGGCAGAGAACTCAAATACTACACGTCACGCGGCAGAATTCTGGATGATTGAGCCTGAGATTGCATTTGCTGACTTGAATGATAATATGGACCTGGCGGAAGATATGCTGAAATATATCATAGCTTACGTGATGGAACATGCACCGGAAGAAATGAATTTCTTTAATTCTTTTGTGGATAAAGGCCTGATTGACAGACTTAAAAATGTTGCAGAGTCAGATTTTGCGAGAATAACTTACACCCAGGCTGTAGAACTTCTGGAAAAGAACAATGATAAATTCGAATATAAAGTGTCCTGGGGAGCTGATCTGCAGACAGAGCATGAGCGCTATCTCACAGAGGAAATATTTAAGCGTCCGGTATTCGTAACCGATTATCCAAAAGAAATCAAAGCATTTTATATGAAATTAAACGATGACGGAAAAACCGTTGCGGCAGTGGATTGCCTGGTACCCGGTATCGGAGAAATTACCGGCGGAAGCCAGAGAGAAGACGATTACGAGAAACTGCAAAAGAGGATGGCAGAGCTTGACCTTAAAGAAGAGGATTATAAATTCTATCTAGATCTGAGAAAATACGGTTCCACGAGACATGCAGGATTTGGATTGGGATTTGACAGGTGCGTGATGTATCTGACAGGAATGTCTAACATTCGTGATGTAGTGCCATTCCCGAGAACTGTTAATAATTGTGAACTTTAGGTGGTTGGGGACGTAACAAAGTGCAAAAGGGTTACGTCCCCAATTGACTTTAGACCTGTACCAAAATGGAGGTTTATATGAGGTTTATCCATATTGCCGACGTGCATCTGGGGGCCCAGCCGGAGGCTGGCACTGCATATAGTGCCAAAAGGCCTCAGGAGCTTTGGGATACATTTGCCCGGATTATTGATTTGTGTGAAGTACAGCATGTGGATGTTTTGCTGATTGCAGGTGATTTGTTCCATAGGCAGCCGCTTTTGCGGGAGCTTAAGGAGGTCAACTATCTGTTTTCTAAATTGACGCATACCAGGGTTGTTTTTATTGCAGGTAATCATGACTATGTGAGAAAAGATTCTTATTACTGTACATTTAAGTGGAATGAGAATGTTTATCCGCTGCTTGGAGCTAAGATGGGATGTGTGGAAATCCCAGAGTTTGAGCTGGCTGTATATGGATTTAGTTATCACAGCAGACAAATAACAGAGGAATGCTGTAATGTAAAGGCCCCTGGAAAGTACAGGTATGAGATAATGCTGGCTCATGGCGGAGATGAAAAGCATATCCCCTTGAGAAAGGAAGCATTAGAAACATCCGGGTTTGACTATATTGCCCTGGGGCATATCCACAAACCTGCCATACTTATGGAAAACCATGCGGCTTACTCAGGTGCTTTAGAGCCGGTTGACATAAATGACACCGGACGCCATGGTTATATTAGCGGTGAAATTTCCCCGGCCGGGACATATGCAGAGTTTGTACCCTTTGCTTCCAGAGAATACATTCATCTGGCGTTTAGGGTGCAGGAGTCAATGAGCAGTGGATGCGTTGGAGACTCTGTCAGGGATGCTGTAGAAAAACGGGGAATCCACAATATTTATAAACTTGTTTTAAGGGGTCTGAGGGATCCGGAAATAGTATTTGATACAGACAATATGGATATATATGGAAATATTCTGGAAATTGCAGATGAAACGCAGCCTGCCTATAATTATCAGAAGCTATATGTTGAAAACAAGGAAAATATTATTGGGAAATATATAGAGAGGTTTTGGGCGTGTGAGGATGGGAGCATTGAGCGGCAGGCCTTGCAGGAGGGCGTTCAGGCATTGCTTGAAAATCATCTCTGAATTGAAGAGATACAAATAGTATAATTTTAGACATATTTTCAGGAGATAAAGAGGTTTGTTTCAAATTCAGCGGGTATTTGGCAAGTATGGAAATCAGAGAATTATATATAAAGAATTTTGGCAAATTTACGGATAAACATTTTATTATAGACAAAGGAATCCATATCTTTTATGGCGAAAATGAATATGGAAAATCTACAGTTTATGCATTTATAAAAGCTATGCTTTTTGGCATGGAGAGGGGAAGAGGCAGAGCCGCCCTCAATGATGAGTTCAGCCGGTATGAGCCTTGGGAGAACCCCAATTATTATGCGGGGACCATGCGCTTTACAAGTGGCGGCAAGTGGTTCAGGCTGGAGCGGCAGTTTGATAAGTATGCAAAAAAGGTATCTTTAGTCTGTGAGGATGACGGTGAGCAGCTGTCTGTGGAGGATGGAGATTTAAAAATGCTTTTGGGAGGGATGACGGCAGAGAGTTTTGAAAATACAGTTGCTGTTGGGCAAATGGCGGCTAAACCTGGGATGGGGCTTGCGGGGGAGCTGAAAAACTATGCCGCTAATTTTTATGAAACGGGAAGCAGCGTGGTGGACTTAGAAGGGACTCTAAATACACTGGCTCAGCGGAAGAAACAGGCTGAGCGGGAAATAAAAATATTGACGGACGAGCAGAAAACGAAAAAAGAAAAGGTGAGACAAGAAAGCCAGTATGTGTCCGAAGATATGGAAAAGTTACATCTTGAATTATTATATAACCAAGAGAAATTAAATAATTTACAAAGGGGATGCCATTTAAAAGAGGATATTTCTTATGAGAAAAAGCTGTCGGCAGACAGAGGCAACAATCATACGTGGAAAAGCCTTATGGCCGCAGGGGCAGGAGGCATTATCTTAGCGGGAATAGCGGGAGTTGGATATACATTGATTTCGGCAGACATGCCCATAGTAGGTAAGGCCGCCTTTATTTTGACATGGTTATTCCTAATAGTGGGAGCGGTCTTGCTAGGGGGCGGCGCCTTACAGTATTTTCGGATTAGATCACAGACACAAAGGAATGTTTCTGCTTTCGGCATTTATGGAAAATTTGTAAGAGGCAGGAGCCGCCGAATTGAAAGGCAATCTGAAGAAAAACAGAATAGAGCGGCAAATATCCCCCGGGAGACAGAGCAGCCTGCGGACGAGGGCCGAGACAAGAGCATACAAAAGATTGAGTGGGAGAATCAGAGAATCCGGGGAGAGTGGAAGGAAAAACAGGTGAGGTATTTAAACCTTCAAGAGCAGTTAGAGGAAATAGGAACGCCCGACGGTAAAATCAAAAGCCTGCAAAAAAGCATTCAGGCGCTGGAAATAGCCCGGGAAAAGCTGATAGAAACCTCCAGGAATATGACCCAAAATTTCGGGAATATTCTGAATAAAAGAATGTCTGAAATATTGTCCCAGATAACAGAGGGAAAGTATACAAAATTCTTAGTTGATGAAAAACTGAGTATATATTTATATTCAGACGGCCGCAGTATCCCGGCAAACCGCCTGTCCCGCGGAACCATTGAACAGATATACCTGGGACTCAGGCTGGCTGTGTCCGATCTGCTGTATGAGGAGAAAGTTCCCCTTATTCTTGATGATACTTTTGTATTTTATGACGAAAAAAGACTAAAATCTACTTTAAAATGGTTGAGCGAACAGCAAAGACAAGTTATAATATTTACTTGTCAAAAACGTGAACAGGAAATTATAAAACAATTCTGAAAATGGTGCGCAAAGGGGACAGTCCCTTTTGCAAAGGGGACAGTCCCCTTTGCCCCTCCCCCTTTACGTACTTCCCTTTGGAAAGGAAGTTTTACATGAAGATAGAGTTGCCAGGAAAAGTTATTCTGATTATCAATAATCTGCAGATGCATGGCTATGAAGCGTATGCCGTCGGCGGCTGTGTGCGTGACTCCATACTCTGCAGGAAGCCGGAGGACTGGGATATTACTACCTCTGCAAAGCCAGAGGAGGTCAAGCGTCTTTTCAGGCGTACTATTGACACAGGCATTGAGCATGGCACGGTCACTGTGATGATGGGAAAGGAAAGTTTTGAGGTCACTACATACCGGGTGGACGGCAAGTATGAGGACAGCCGGCATCCAAAGGAAGTGACTTTTACTGCAAGCCTGAAGGAGGATCTGCGGCGCCGGGATTTTACAATCAATGCAATGGCATATAATGATGAGGTCAGGCTGGTAGACGCATTTGGCGGTATGCAGGATTTAAACCATCACTTGATACGATGCGTGGGAAATCCGGAGGAGCGTTTTCAGGAGGACGCGTTACGCATTCTGCGCGCTGTCAGATTTTCAGCCCAGCTGGCTTTTCCCATTGAAAAAGAAACTGCAGCGGCGGTTCAGAAACTGGCGCCAACTCTGGAGAATATTAGTGCGGAGAGGATTCAGGTGGAGTTGGTGAAGCTTTTAATGTCGGATCACCCGGATTTGCTCAGGGACGCATATGAGCTGGGAATAACGGGGGTTATTCTGCCGGAGTGGGATGCCATGGTGGGAGTGGCCCAGAATACCCCTCACCATAAATATGATGTGGCGGAACACACTCTTCATGCAATGAAGAATGTGAAAAAGGATAAGATACTCCGCCTTACGATGCTGTTCCATGATATGGGAAAGCCGTCCATGAAAACAACAGACGAAAACGGTACAGATCACTTTAAAGGACATGCACTGGTCAGCGAGGAAATTGCCAGAAGAGTGATGAGACGCCTGAAGTTTGATAATGATACAGTCAAAAAAGTAACCCGCCTTGTCTGCTATCATGATTACAGGATCCCGGCTACCCCCAAAAATGTCCGCAGAGCCATGAATAGAATCGGCGTAGAGCTTTTTCCCTACTATCTGGCTGTACGTATGGCTGATGTCAAGGCTCAGAGCCCATATGAGCGTCGGTCTAAAATAGAAAATATCGTGGCAATGAGGGAAATTTACCAGGAAACCCTTATAAATGGGCATTGCGTCACACTCAGGCAGCTGGCGGTCAGCGGAAGGGAGCTTTTGAAGCTTGGCATGAAGCCGGGCCGGGAGATGGGAGATATGCTGAATAAGCTTCTGGAGCTTGTCCTTGATTATCCTGAAATGAATGAAAAAGAAATATTATGTAATTATGTAAAAGAAAAGCTTGGCATTTAGCATACTCAGGCTGTCCTCTTCATAGATTAGAAAGAGTTATGAATCGTATAAGCAGGGGGCAGCCATGAGAGAATATGAATTAGAAGTCTTGGAGCAGTATGATATAGAAATAAGGGGCACCCGCAAAATAAGGGGTGCGTTTTTTTGCGATACCAATGAGGGCACTATGCTGTTGAAGGAAGCGGGCGTTTCCGACAGGCGTGCCCCTTTGTTATATATCATGCTCAGTAATCTGGGGAATGCAGGTTATCCCAATATTGATATCCCGGTATATAATAAAGAAGGTTCTCTAATCAGTATATCCAGAGATGGCACCAGATATATGCTGAAGAAATGGTTTTCAGGACGGGAATGCGATGTCAGGAAAGAGTGCGAAATCCTACAGGCAACTATAAATCTTGGAGAGCTTCATAATAAAATGTCCTGGTTTGAGGAAGATGGCCCAACTGGAACCCAGACAGGTTATCTGCCGTTAGGGCGGCATTTGAAGGAGGAATTTGCCAGGCACAACCGTGAAATGAAAAAAGTCCGTGCCTTTATACGGGATAAAGTGGCTAAAAGTTCTTTTGAGTTTCTTTTTCTGGAGTATTTTGAAAAAATGTATACCATAGCTGAACGTGTGACAAAGCGTTTAGAGAAATCCGGGTATAATAATTTATATGAGGAAAGCATACAGTCTAAAAAACTGGTGCATGGTGACTATAACTACCACAATGTGATCTTAACTTCAGGTAAGATGGCGACAACAAATTTTGAGCATTTCCGTGTAGATGTACAGGCGCAGGATTTGTATTATTTTCTGCGTAAGGTGATGGAAAAACATCAGTGGGAGGAAGGGTTGGGGAAGGCCATGCTGGACGCCTACCAGAGTGTACGTGAGCTGGATACCAGGGAAATGGAGTATATTGCATTATGTCTTGCCTATCCAGAGAAGTTTTGGAAAACGGCCAATGCATACTATCATTCCAACAAGGCCTGGATCCCTGAAAAAAATGTGGAGAAATTGCAGACAGCGATTACTCAGACAGAGGAAAAACTACGGTTTTTAGAGAATATATTTACTTTTATTTTATAAGCTCCTGTTGTATAATGAAAACATCCCGAGAGAGCATTTTAGGATGTTTAGGAAGTCGCTTTTGAAATAAAGTGGGAATCATTCATATGGTTAAAGATTCCCGCGGCATGTGTACAAGCTGTCTCTCCCAGCCAGCTGCGGAGTAAGGCTACGCCTGCAGATTATATTTTATTTCCCGGCATTTGCATGGACTGCGCCTGTGTATACCCACAGGGCACCCCCAAACACATGTCCTTCGGACGGACGGACAGAGTCCGGCAGAGTATACCCACAGGGCACCCCCAAACACATGTCCTTCGGAGGGACCTGCTCTTAATCGGCAGCACAATTATATTATTTTTAGTCAGGAGGTACCAGTATGGACTATAAGGAGAGATACGAGGAGTGGTTGGCTAACCCATATTTTGATGTGGAGACAAAGGCGGAGCTTGAGAGTATCAAAGAGAATGAGAACGAAATCAAAGAGCGCTTTTACACAGATTTGGAATTTGGCACAGCAGGACTGCGGGGTATCATCGGTGCGGGGACAAACCGTATGAATATTTATACAGTCAGAAAGGCGACTCAGGGATTGGCCAATTATATTAAGAAGAGTGGGAATGAGGGCAAAGGGGTGGCAATCGCTTACGATTCCCGCCGCATGTCCCCTGAGTTTGCCAATGAGGCTGCGCTTTGCCTGGGGGCAAATGGGATTAAGGCGTATGTGTTTGATTCTCTGCGGCCTACTCCGGAACTGTCCTTTGCAGTCCGCAGACTGGGATGCATTGCGGGAATTAATATAACCGCCAGCCATAACCCGCCGGAGTATAACGGTTATAAAGTATACTGGGAGGATGGGGCTCAGATTACCCCCCCTCACGATAAGGGGATTATGGATGAGGTGAAGGCTGTCGAGGATTATACAACGATGAAAACCATGAACCTTGAGGAAGCCAAAGCAGCGGGCGTATATGAGGTGATTGGAGCAGCCATAGACGACGATTACATAGCAGAGCTGAAAAAACAGATGCTTCATCAGGATGCCATTAACGCTGTGGGAAAAGACATTAAGATTGTATATAGTCCCCTTCATGGGACAGGCAATATTCCTGCCCGCCGGATCTTAAAGGAACTGGGATTTACAAATGTACATGTGGTAAAAGAACAGGAACTTCCCGACGGTGACTTTCCCACTGTTTCTTATCCTAACCCAGAGGCGGCAGAAGCGTTTGAGCTGGGCCTGAAACTGGCCAGGGAGATTGATGCGGATATTGTGCTGGCCACAGATCCAGACGCAGACCGCCTTGGAGTCCGTGTAAAAGACAGCCAGGGCCAATACCATGACCTGACAGGGAATATGTCGGGATGCCTGCTTGCGGATTATGAAATAGGGCAGAGAAAGGCGTTAAAGGGACTTCCCAATGATGGATATTTAATTAAAACAATTGTTACATCAAATATGGCAGATGCAATTGCCCAGTATTACCATACAGGCCTTATTGAAGTTCTGACTGGGTTTAAATTTATTGGCCAGCAGATACTTGGGTTTGAAACAAGCGGAAAAGGTGAATATTTATTTGGATTTGAGGAAAGCTATGGATGTCTGATCGGTACCTATGCAAGAGATAAGGATGCTATCGTAGCTACTATGGCACTCTGTGAGGCAGCCGCCTACTATAAGACAAAGGGGATGAACCTTTGGGATGCTATGATTGGGCTGTATGAGCGCTATGGCTATTATAAGGACGATATTCAAGCGATTACCCTGAAAGGCATTGAGGGACTGGCTAAGATTCAGGAGATCCTTGAGACTCTCAGGAAAAATCCGCCTGCAGAGATTGCAGGTTATAAGGTAGTGAGGGCAAGGGATTATAAAGCAGATACTATCAGGGATATGGAGACAGGGAAGGTGACAGGCACCGGACTTCCAAACTCGAATGTGCTGTACTATGATCTGACAGACGGCGCATGGCTGTGTGTAAGGCCGTCTGGGACAGAGCCCAAAGTTAAATTCTATTATGGCGTAAAAGGGACATCCCAAAGCGATGCGGATGCCAAATCTGAGAGTATGGGGAAAGAAGTTCTTGCCATGATAGATAAAATGATGTAACGCAATGTGGCAGGAAAAATTACCCTTACCGAAAGAGATGGAAAATTTTGAAAAAACCTTAAAAACCAGTATGAAAGCAAGTGAAAACGGTAAAAATCCTTGACAAAAATAGGGTAAACAGTTATAACAGTACATAAGGGTTAATCATGTGAACGCCGGTACATGAGGCCTTTATTTAAACTGTAGAATATTTTATTCTAGTACAATAAAGAGGAGGAACTTATCCATGAACAAAACAGAATTAGTAGCAGCTATTGCAGAAGAGGCGGAAATTTCAAAAAAGGACGCCGAAAAGGCATTGAAAGCTTTTACTGATGTAGTAGCAAACCAGTTAAAAAAAGGTGATAAAGTCCAGTTGGTTGGATTTGGCACTTTTGAAGTGAGTGAAAGAGCAGCAAGAGAGGGAAGAAACCCACAGACTGGTAAGACTATGAAGATTGAAGCCTGCAGGGCTCCTAAGTTCAAGGCGGGCAAGGCTTTAAAAGACGCTGTGAATGCTTAGTTCTATACGGGTATAGCCATATAAGAGAACCGCTGTATGGCGGGAGTCCATGCAGTGGATTTAAGTACCGGAGAATTATTTTTTATTTTCAGGAGTTACTCAGGGGCATGTGTTAAGGGAGTCCCTGGGTACACTTTCCTGTAAGGCAAAGGCAGCTAGAATGCAGCGGGAAGATGCCGTCAGAGCGGTCCTTCCGCAGGCCGGGAATGTGCTATGCACATTCTTTTTTGTTACATAGGAAATTCCATTGGATTTCCTGTATAACAAAAAAGTACTCCCTGCTGGGCCGCACTGCGGCTAAACGGGATTATATCCTTATGGAAAGGCCCGGGAGAACTCCAAAGGGCGCGGCTGCCGTTAATACTAAGAGATTTCCCCAAAAACTGGGGATATAGGGTGAGAGGCGGATGATATGCGGTTAGATAAGTTTTTGAAGGTATCACGGCTAATTAAAAGGCGCACAGTAGCAAATGAAGCATGTGATGCCGGCAGAGTGCTTGTAAATGGAAATACGGGGAAGGCCTCTTTGAATGTAAAGCCTGGCGATATTATAGAGATACAGTTCGGCACAAAGGCTGTCAAGGTCGAGGTACTCCAGATTCAGGATACAACAAAAAAGGAAGAGGCCAAGGAACTCTTCAAATATTTATAAAGACAGTATTTGATAAGCACGCTATTATTGCGTGCTTTTTTCTTTTATGGTAAAATAAAAGAAATAGGAACTTAGCCGGAATGTGGAGAAAGGAGGAAAGAGATGGCGGTAACGATACAGCAGATCGCGGACAAGGCAGGTGTATCCAGAGGAACTGTGGACCGGGCATTGAATCACAGGGGCAGGATAAACCCCCAGGTGGCAGAGCGTATCTGCCTTCTTGCAGAAGAGATGGGATATGTGCATAAGAGAAGGAAACGGTCGGATAATAAAGATAAGAAGCTGAAGATAGGAATTGTAACTCAGCTCGCAAAATCTTCATTTATGATGGAAGTAAACAGAGGGATCAAGAAAGCGGAAGAGGAGCTGCAGGAAAAAGGAATCGAGCTCATCTTGAAGGAGGGGATTTCTGTAGATGAGGAGGAACAGATCCGCGCAATCGAGGAACTGGAGGAGGAAGGGGTACATGGCCTGGCAATCATGCCGGTAGAATGTGAGAGGATCCGCGTGAAGCTGAACAGCCTGACAGAGGAGAAAAAAATTCCAGTAGTTACATTTAATTCTGATATTGTGGGGACGAAGAGGATCTGCTTTGTAGGCATGGATAATCGAAAGAGCGGAAAGACGGCAGCCGGGTTATTAGGGTTACTGACCAGAGGAATGGGGAAGATCCTGGTTATAACCGGTTATTTCAGCAATCATGTGGATAACCAGAGGGTGGACGGCTTTATTGAGGAAATAAAAAGCCGGTATCCACAGTTAGAGATAGCGGGAGTGCACGGCAGTTTTGACGAAACAGATGAGGTGGAACATATTGTAGAGACAACTATGGTTAATACCACAGGTATTACGGGTATTTTGGTGGTTTCAGGGGGACAGGCAGGGGTGGGCCGTGCGTTTGAGAAGCTAAGGCTGGAGCAGCGGCCCTATGTTGTAATATATGACCAGACCCCGAAAAACGAAAAAGCATTGAGGAACAATACGGTTGATTTCCTGATTGACCAGAATGGGTATATACAAGGGTATCTCCCTCCCCATATCTTATCAGATTTATTAGTGCAGGGAGTGGATCCCGGGCAGGAGTACCTATATACAGATATTAATATTAAAATGAGCTATAATCTGTAAACCAGATGTAGAGGGCGGAGGGATAAAGCTGGCAGCGGTATGTATAACAAATATAGGAGGGGCAGAGAGGACGTTTCCGGCGGAGGCGCCTCTTTTTTTTATGCAATAAAGTTTGCCGTCATATCATAGCAGTTTTCTAAATTGGCTGTTTAGGAAAACCCTAAAAAATAAATTGGAAAATAGTATTGCACGCAAATAAAATGTGTGCTAATATGTGATTAAGATAAAAAATAGTAAAGCACGCTGCGTGCAAAATGTGTAAATGACAGTAAAGGAGACGGGTATATGAAATATGTAGAATTCGATACATCCAGGCCCATGGATCTGGTGCTTTTGGGGAGAATTGCCATTGATTTTAATCCGGCGTACAACGACCAGGTAAAAGAAGAATTTAAACCGCTGAAAGATGTACATACATTTGAAAAATTTGTAGGCGGCTCCCCGGCTAATATTGCTGTGGGTGTTACCAGGCACGGACTGAAAGCAGGGTTCCTGGGAAAGGTGTCAGACGACCAGTTTGGTGACTTTGTGACAGAGTATTTTAAGGGGCAGGGAATTGATACTTCACACGTAACCCGCTGTACAGGAGGCGAGAAATTAGGGCTTACATTCACAGAGATGCTTTCTGACAGGGAGAGCCATATATTAATGTACCGCAATTGCATCGCGGATCTTCAGCTTCATGTAGACGATATAGATGAAGAGTATATCCGGAAGTCAAAGGCCCTTCTTGTCTCCGGGACGGCTCTTGCAGAAAGTCCGTCCAGGGAGGCGGCGCTTAAAGCGGTGATGCTCGCCAGGAAAAATAATACGAAGATTATTTTTGATATTGATTATAGAGAATATAACTGGACTGGCAGCGATGAGATCTCTATTTATTATAGTATAGTTGCAAAAGAGGCGGATATTATTATGGGATCCAGGGAGGAGTTTGACCTTACTGAGAAACTGATCAGGCCGGGCATGACAGATGAGGAGAGCGCGGCTGTATGGCATGGGCACCATGCAGAGATTGTGGTGATCAAGCATGGGATGAAAGGATCTGCCGCATATACATCGGACGGACAGTCCTTTAGTATAAAACCTTTCCCGGTGGAGGCGAGGAAGAGTTTTGGCGGCGGAGACGGCTATGGCGCGGGCTTCCTTTATGGGTTATACCAGGGGTGGGAGATGATTGACTGTCTGGAATTTGGTTCCGCGGAGGCGTCTATGATGGTGAGGAGCAACAATTGTTCTGAGTCTCTTCCCTGGACAGATGAAGTGCATACATTTATTAAGGAAGAAAAAGAAAAATTTGGTGAAATGCTGGCCAGGGTGTAGGGGGATGCAGGGTATGGAAAAAACAATACGTATGACAGTTGCCCAGGCAATTGTAAAATTTCTTGACAGCCAGTATGTGTCTATGGATGGACGAGAGACAAAATTTGTGGAGGGGTTTTTCACGATTTTTGGACACGGGATTGCGGTAGGCTTAGGCGAAGCGCTGGATAGTAACCCGGGATCACTGAGAGTCCTGCAGGGGAGGAATGAGCAGGGAATGTGCCATGTGGCCACAGCCTTTGCCAAACAGTCCAACCGGAAGAAAATTATACCCTGTGCATCTTCTGTAGGGCCGGGGGCGGCCAATATGGTGACGGCATGTGCAACAGCCACAGTAAATAATATTCCCCTGCTAGTATTCCCCGCGGATACATTTGCATCCAGGCAGCCAGACCCGGTATTGCAGCAATTAGAGCAGAGCAGCAGCCTGGCCGTCACGACTAACGATGCATTTAAGCCTGTATGTAAATATTGGGACAGAATTACCAGGCCGGAAATGATTATGACAGCTCTTATTAACGCTATGCGGGTATTGACGGATCCAGGGGAAACGGGAGCGTGCTGTATTGCACTTTGCCAGGATGTAGAGGGAGAATCTTTTGATTATCCTGAGTATTTCTTTAAAAAACGTGTGCACAGAATTACTAGGCCGCTGGCAGTGGAGGAAGAACTGGAAGATATTGCCGACGTCATAGCCAAAGCTAAGAAACCTTTGGTGGTGGTAGGAGGAGGAGTCCGTTACTCAGAGGCTGGGGAGGCGGTGGAAAACTTTTGCCAGGAGTTTGCCATTCCTTTTGGGGAGAGCCAGGGTGGAAAAAGTGCCTGCAGGTCAGGGCATCCATACTGCCTGGGAGGGATTGGCGTGACGGGAACTTACGCCTCCAATATTCTTGCCAGAGATGCAGATGTGGTGATTGCCATTGGTTCCAGGCTATCGGATTTTACTACTGGGTCAAAAAGGTTATTTAAACGGGATGATGTACAGTTTGTGACCATCAATGTAAGTAAATTCCACGCAAATAAGATGGACGCGGTCAAGGCTGTGGGGGATGCCAGAGTCACTGTAGAGGCATTGGCGGGAAAACTGAGAGAGCGGAAGTATAGGTCTTCCTACACAGGGGAAATCGAAAATGCAAAACGCATTTGGGGTCAGGAGATGAAGCGGCTGGCGGAGATTTCCTATACAGGGGAAGATTTTGAACCCATGGTCAAGGCCCGGGATCCCAGGACGATTCCTGAGTTTGTAAGGCTGACGGGAGGAAAAATTACTCAGACGGCAGCTCTTGCAGCGATACGCAGGGTGATCGCCGATGATTCTATTATTGTTACGGCAGGGGGATCCCTCCCCAGCTGTATGCAGCGAGTATGGACCACAGACCAAAGGGGCGCTTACCATGCCGAGTACGGGTATTCCTGTATGGGATATGAGGTGGCGGCTACATTAGGGGTTAAATTTGCCGAGCCGGACAGAGAAGTATATTGCGTCGTGGGGGATGCCAGTTTCCAAATGCTTCACAGTGAGATTATGACAATTATGCAGGAGCAAAAAAAAGTAAATATACTGATTTTTGATAATTGTGGGTTTGGATGTATAAATAATCTGGAAATGAACCATGGAATTGGAAGTATGGCTACAGAGTTCCGCTATACAGACGGAAAAACGCCCTGCGGTGATCTGATTCCGGTGGATTATGCAAAAATCGGCGAGGGATATGGTTTAAAAGCTTATACCTGTAAAACAATATTACAATTGGAAGAAGCCCTGGAAGATGCTAAGAAACAGGACATAGCATGTCTGTTTGATTTAAAAGTCATTCCCAAGACAATGACGGAAGGCTATGAGTCATGGTGGAACGTGGGAATAGCCACTACATCTGTGAAAGAGTCTGTAAGAAAAGCATGTGAAGGCGTTCTGGAGGGAAGAAAAGAAGCAAGAGATTATTAATGCTGGCGTGCCAGTAAAAATTGGAGGCAGGTCTATATGGAAAAAGTATTTGGCTATCCCCGGTTTGATGAAGCCGGAGAAATGGTACTTACTACTTATAATAATGAATATAAAGCAATGATGATGGATATCCGTGTATACAGCATGAAAGGAGGGGAAAAGAGGACATTTTACAAGGAGGCGGAGGAGACAGCCATCCTCCTGCTTTCGGGCAGAGTTACGTATACATGGGAGGGGCAGGCAGGGACTGTCAGCAGGCGGGATGTATTCACGGAAGGGCCGTGGTGCCTTCATGTATGCCGGGGAGCTAAAGCCACTGTTCTTGCCGGGGAAGATACAGAGATTCTGGTACAGTGCACACATAATATGAGGGAGTTCCCGAGCCGTCTGTATGGGCCGGATGATGCCCCATGGGGATACTCCTGCGTGGGAAAATTTGGAAATGTGGCAAAACGGCGTGTAAATACTATATTTGATCACGATATATGTCCAAAGTCCAATATGGTTTTGGGAGAAGTGTTAAACGACAGGGGGAATTGGTCTGGATATTTGCCCCACAGGCATCCCCAGCCGGAGGCATATCTGTTTAAGTTTGACAGGCCGGAGGGATTTGGGGCAAGTTTTGTAGGGGATCAGGTATTTAAAAGTGTCAATAACAGCTTTTCGGCAATACCAGGCGGAGAGCTTCACCCCCAGGCCGTGGCGCCCGGATTTCAAATGTACACCTGCTGGATGATCCGGCATATAGAAGGGAATCCCTGGCTGCAGACTGACCGCTGTGAGGATGGACGTTATATATGGATGCATGACGCTGTATTTTAGGATTGTGGGAGACAAAGATCCCGATGCAAGCATATGGGGCATTACACTAGCGGCGGTGTAACATCGGGGTCTTAGACCCTCGCGGCAGCCGCCAAATGGACATGTAAACATGTCCGCTTGGCTGGTTGCCCGCGGGAATAAAAAATGTGACGAAAGAGAGGAAATAAAAATGGAAAAATTAAAAGTATTTATTAACGGTGCCTTTGTAGAGTCCAAAACAGATGTCTGGTATGATTTACATAATCCATCCACCGGTGAAATCACTGGCCAGGCGCCATGCTGTACAGAGGAGGAGGTGGAGGCGGCAGTGCAGGCGGCAAAGGCGGCCTTTCCAGGGTGGAGCGGCACACCGGCCTTAAAGAGGGCCCAGATTATGTACAAAGTGCGGGAGCTGATTATAAGGGACTATGAGGAGTTAACCTATACTGTGGCAGAGGAAAACGGAAAAACATGGGGCGAGGCGGACGGAGATGTGGCTAAGGCAAAAGAGGGGACAGAACTTGCCACCCAGGTGCCGTCCCTTATGATGGGGGAGTCCATGATGGATGCTTCAAAAGGATATGATACAGTGAAATATAGGGAACCCCTGGGCGTATTTGCTGGGATTGCCCCGGTTAATTTTCCGGCTATGATTCCTTTCGGATGGATGGCTCCCACTTGTATTGCAACGGGAAATACTCTGGTTTTAAAGGCGGCTTCTTTTACACCCAGAACTGCGCTGAAATTGGCAGCTATTTATAAAGAGGCCGGGGTTCCCGATGGAGTACTCAATGTAATTACTTGTTCCAGAAATGAAGTAGACCTTCTGCTGAACCATCCAGATATCAAAGGTATTTCATTTGTGGGGTCTACCCCTGTGGGAAAATCTGTATACCAGAGGGCGGCAGCCTCCGGCAAACGTGCACAGGCTCTGTGCCAGGCTAAAAACCATGCTCTGGTGATGGCTGACTGTGCTCTCCAACGGACCGCGGCAGGGGTCATAAATTCAGCTTTTGGATGTGCTGGCCAGAGATGCATGGCTTTAAGCTGTGTTGTCGTGGAGGAGGCCATTGCCGACAGGTTTGTGGAAGAGTTAGTAAAGCAGGCAAAACAGATTGTCCTCACAAAGGCCTATGACCGCTCCCATCCAAAGGGTTCGAAAACCCTGGGGCCAATTACTTACGCTAAACACTATGAGGAGGTAATCAGGGATATCCAAAAAGGGGTGGATGAGGGCGCCGACTTGATTCTGGACGGGAGAAACCCGGAACTTCCTGAGGATATGAAAGATGGGTATTTTGTGGGGCCTACAATTTTTGACCATGTGACAGAAAAGATGAGCATTGGAAGTGAAGAAATATTTGCCCCGGTTCTCTGTGTGAAGCGGTGCAGGACCTTTGAGGAAGGACTGGCGATTATGAATGCCAATCCATATGCAAATGGTTCTGTAATATATACCCAGAGCGGATACTTTGCGAGGGAGTTTACAAGATACACAGATGGGGGCATGGTAGGCGTCAATGTGGGAATCCCGGTGCCGGTTGGTTTCTTCCCCTTCTCAGGACATAAAGATTCTTTCTTTGGAGACCTGCACTGCCTTGGAAAAGATGCATACCGGTTTTTTACAGAATCTAAGACTGTGACAACCCATTGGTTTGATGAAGAAGAGAAGAAATCTATAGAAGTATCTACATGGGACGGAACAATTTAATCCCCTGTATTTTGGGGCGCCCCTTCCTATGTGCCTGGAGGGCCAAGGGGCGCAAAACGCCCGTTTAGGTTTGTTTCTAGGGCGGGATATATAAATATAAAAGCATACAGGAGGGAACGGGTATGTTTGATAAAGAAAAAGTAAGTCTGGGTATTGCGCCAATTGCATGGACAAATGATGATCTGCCGGATTTGGGAGGTCAGAACACCTTTGAACAGTGTGTCAGTGAGATGGCCCTTGCGGGGTATAGTGGGAGTGAAGTGGGGAATAAATATCCAAAAGATCCGGCCGTTTTAAAAAGGGCCCTGGATCTGAGGGGACTTGGAATTTGTAACCAATGGTTTTCCTGCTTTCTGCTTACAGAACCCTTTCAGAAGGTAGAGAAAGATTTCCGGGAACAGCTTGTATTTCTGAAACAGATGGGAGCTAAAATTATTGGCGTATCGGAACAGAGCTACAGCGTACAGGGGCAGCAGGGCACCCCTATTTTTGGACATAAATATAAGATGAATGAAAAGGAATGGGATACGCTATGTGGGGGACTGGACAGGCTGGGCAGAATCGCACAGGAGGATTATGGAATCAGCCTTGCATTCCACCACCATATGGGGACCGTGGTACAGGATGCAGATGAGGTCAGTGAGATGATGGGGAGGACAGACACAGAGTACGTAAGCCTGCTTTTTGATACAGGGCATTTCTCATATTGTGGAGTTGACCCGCTGGAAATGGCCAAGAAATATGCAGATAGAATCAGACATGTGCATCTGAAGGATATACGGAAAGAGGCTGTTGAAAAAGTCCGGAGAGAAAATTTAAGCTTCCTCCATGGAGTCAGGCTTGGGACGTTTACTGTGCCTGGAGATGGGTGCATAGACTTTAGTCCTATTTTCAGGATACTTGCAGAGCATGGATATGAGGGATATATGGTAGTTGAGGCGGAGCAGGATCCGAAGAAAGCAGATCCGCTGGAGTATGCAATAAAGGCCAGGGAATTTATCAGAGAGCAGACGGGACTTTAAGATGCCAGTTTAAAGAAATAAAAGGAGAGGGATAACATGGTGAGAGTAGGGATTATTGGCGCGGGCCGTATTGGGAAAGTACATACTGCCAGCCTTTGCACTAGAGTTTCAAATGCAGTGCTCAAAACAGTTGCAGATCCATTTATGGATAATGAGACCGCAGAGTGGATAAAAAGTATGGGCAATATCAGTGTTACTAAAAATTATAAGGAAATTATTGAGGATCCGGAGATTGATGCGGTACTTATATGTTCTTCCACAGATACACATTCTTCTATCTCCATGGAAGCAATAGAAGCGGGCAAGCATGTTTTCTGTGAGAAACCAGTGGATCATGACATACAGAAAATCAAGAAAGTACTCATGGCCCTTGAGAAAAGCAGTGTGAAGTACCAAGTTGGGTTTAACAGGAGATTTGACCACAATTTTGAGGCCGTGCAGAAAGCCGTGGTAAATGGGGATGTAGGAGTTCCCCATATTATCCGTATCACGTCCAGAGATCCGGAACCTCCTTCACCAGAGTATGTGAAAGTATCTGGGGGGATGTTCCTGGATATGACCATCCATGATTTTGACATGGCCCGTTATCTGGCCGGGTGTGATGCCGTGGAGGTATATGCAGAAGCAGGGGTGATGGTGGACAGTAAAATCGGGGATGCGGGAGATGTAGATACAGCGGTAATTACTTTGAGAATGGAAAACGGCGCCATTGTAGTTATTGATAACTCCAGAAAGGCAGTTTATGGGTATGACCAGAGGGCCGAGGTTTTTGGGTCTGGGGGCATGGCGGCGGTTGCCAATGATACAACTTCTTCCATGGTGCTGAGTAACAGCCGCGGGGTAGTGGGACAAAAGCCGCTGTATTTTTTCCTGGAACGATATATGGATTCTTTTGCGAAGGAGATGGAGTGCTTTGTCAGGGCAATCGAGGAAGACACAGAGACACCCGTCGGCGCAGAGGATGGACTGAAACCGGTACTGATGGGTATGGCTGCAAAAAAGTCTGTTTTGGAGCATAGGCCTGTAAAGATTTCAGAGATTGAAGAATCTTCAGGCTTATAAAGATCGTCTGTTATTTTAGTTTAAAAGGACTGGGGTAAAACACGCAAAGATTTTTGGCTGCGGCAGTTTCATAAAATTTATAGTAAAAGTACGTCTTGCAGAGGAGTCCCTCTCCTATACAGGACGTATTTTTGTGCATTTTTTTCTAGTCAGCTATTAGCCGGCGCTTTTTTACTGACAGAATTTGGAGCACGAACCTCCCGCCTGGAAAGCATGTGTTAGAGGGGGCCCTTTGGGTGTGATTAAATAGATTTTAAAAAATGAGTTTTATCCATATATTACCTTCTTTTTCTCTATTTTTCTTTCGACATGCGAAGTATATAATAACGATATCAAAAATTAAGGAGGGAAAAATTATGAAAAGGAAAAAGATCTGGGCGGCAGTTATGGCGGCAATTATGTTGGCGGCAGCGGTCACTGGATGTGGAGGAGGCAGCGAGGAGGGCGCAAAAGGCGAGGCCTCAAAGGACGGGGTTACGCTGACTCTCTATGGGAATGCGGATGATGCAGCCAAGCCATATATGCAGAAAATTTTTGAACTGTATGAGGAGGAAACGGGAAACAAAATTGATGTCCAGGGCCTCGACGCCAGCAATTTTGAAAGTGTGTGCCTGACTAAGTTTCAGACCGGGGATATCCCTGATGTACTGATGCATTTTGGCGGGTATAGCCTGGATGCTTATAATCCGGCAGAGAATTTTGTGGATTTTACTGATGCTGAATGGGTGGATGATATTGCGGACACTTCTGTGGCTCAGACAATGAGGGATGGCGTCGTATACGGACTTCCATTCTGGGAATCCTCTGTTTCCGGATGTTTTTATAATAAACAAATTTTTGAGGAACAGGGACTTGAGGTTCCCGCAACTCAGGCTGAATTTGACGCTGTGTGCCAGAAACTGTTAGATGCGGGAATACAGCCGATTTACATGGCAGCGGCGGACTCGTGGCCTTTATTATATCAGTTTGGGATGGATCCAATCTTTGCAGAGGGAGATCTGCTGGAGAAAATAAACAGCAACCAGACGACTTATTCAGATATTCCAGAAATGCACAGTCTCCTTGAATGGTATAAGACCAGCGCAGATAAAGGATATTTTGGAGAAGATTATGCAACTGATACATGGGATTACAGCAGTGAGGTGCTTGGAACAGGGGAAGCAGCTATGATATTCTGCTGGGATACTTGGTTTGATACAGACTATGACAGCGAATCCTATGATTATACAAGCGAAGACTTTGGGCTGATGCCTATCTTTATGGGAACCGCAGAAGAAGGGACCTATGAAGGAGGTAATAATTCTCTCTTGTTGGTAAACAAAAATGGGGATCACGTAGATACTGCCATTGAATTCGTAAATTTCTGTGCAGATCCAGATAACTATAACCAGGCCTTTGACGGTGTTGCGACTACACCCACTTTCAAGGGGATGACAACAAATAAGCTTTCATCCCAGTACCAGGGGGCTGAGGATAGCATCGCCAAAGTAGGGAACCCGTCTATTGCCAATCCAGAGATTATCGGATTCTCTCAGAACGATGGAGGAAAATGTATACAGGAACTGCTGGTAGGAAATATTGATGTGAAAGAATGTCTAAAGTTGATGGATGAAGAACGTATTAAAGTAGCTACATCCCAAAATGTAGAAGGGTTCAAGTAAAAAATGGGCTGGCGGGAAAAGGGTATGTTATTTATATCAGCTTGCCCGCCCGCCTTCGTTATTAACAGGAAGGAAATGCTTATGGATGCCAAAAAGATATATCCGCGTTATATGTTGATTATTCCTGTCATTGTTTTTATAATCTTTTTCGTGATTCCATCAACCATCGGTTATGCGTATGCTTTTACAGATTGGAATTCATATGTTCAGGATGTAAGTTTTGTTGGGTTTAAAAATATTATAGAAGTATTCAGTGATAGGACAGTGCCGGTGGCGCTTATAAATACGATTATTTTTGCAGGAGTAAAAACGATTGTGGTTACAGTTCTGGGGTTTGTATTTGCCTTGATACTGAACCGCAGGCTAAAAACGAGAAACGCCATACGGACCGTATATTTCATACCTGCTATTTTTTCGGCGCTTGTGGTTGGGCTTATTTTCAGCGCTCTGTTCCAGACTAGGAATGGCACGGTAAATTTAATTATCCAGGCTATGGGGATGGATAAAGTGCAGTGGCTGGGAAGCCGTTGGACAGCGGTGTTTGCAATTTCTATTGCAGAGGTCTGGAGAAATCTTGGGTACGCAATTGTTATTACATTGGCAGGCCTGCAGTCGGTTTCTGATGAGTATATAGAGGCGGCTAAAATTGACGGGGCGTCAGGGTGGAGCTTATTTAAGAATATTACCTTGCCTTTAATTATGCCTACTGTCAATGTAAATATTTTGTTCAGCCTGATTTACGGCCTTAAGATGTTCGACCTCGTATACGTAATGACAGGGGGCGGCCCGGGGCATGACACAGAGACTTTCGGCACATTAATGATGAATGAAATGTCCACTGGCAGGTATGCGCAGTCCGTAGCCATCAACCTAGTTTTTACTGTTATTTTAGTTGCCGTTGCAATTGTTTACCAGAAATTCAGTGAAAGGTGGGAAAATGTACAGTGAGTAGAAAAACAAAAATGACAAACTTTATTTTGGAAATTGTACTTTGGCTGCTGAGTATACTGGTTATTTATCCTATTTTAATGGTAGTTTTCACCTCCTTTAAAACAAAGGGCGAGGCCAGCTATTTGAACATTTCTCTTCCGAAAGAGTGGATGTTTGAGAATTATAAGACTGTATGGGAGCAGGGGAATGTGCTCCGTTCTCTTATTAATAGCTGTATTATCACAGTTTCTGCTGTACTGATTGTGATTGTACTGACTTCTATGCTCAGTTATGTGGTTGTGAGGAGGAACACCAGGCCTTGCCGTATAATTTATAGATGTATGACCTTTGGCATTATTGCACCCTTTGCCGCCCTGCCTACAATTGAGCTTCTAAAGAGGCTGGGCCTCTATGGAGGACATGCAGGATTGATCTTTGTCTATAGTGCATTATATATCCCCTTTTCTACTATGCTTTTTACCAGCTTTATAAAGGGAATACCAAGAGAACTGGATGAAGCGGCGGTTATGGACGGCGCCAAAGGAGGAAGACTGTTTGTGCAGGTGATTTTTCCTCTTTTAAAGCCAGTACTTGCCACAACTTCAGTGCTGAACTTCATGTGGATATGGAATGAACTGCAGATTCCTATGTATTTGTTAAATTCATCTTCCAAATGGACGCTGCCCCTTTCTGTATATAACTTCTATGGCCAGTACAGTAGGAGCTGGAATCTGGTCTGCGCCGACATGGTTCTCATATCCATACCTGTTATTCTTGTCTACATATTTGCGCAGAAGTATATTATAGCCGGCATGACGGCTGGGGCCGTGAAGGGATAGGCCGCATAAGGGCAGGATAAGAAATATCGGGCCAGAGATTTATAGCTGGGAGATTGAAAGAGTTTTTTATTAACTAGAAAAGTGAGGGAATGATTATGGATAAAATATATTCAGGGACATGGGAATCAGTAAGGGGGCATCAGATACCCCAGTGGTATGAGGATTATAAATTCGGCATATTTATTCACTGGGGGTTGTATTCAGTGCCTGCATATGCCCCGAGAACCTGGGAGCTGGGGGAGGTTCCGGGGGATGAAAACTGGTTCTGCAATAATCCATATGCAGAATGGTACTATAATTCTGTTCATGTGGGGAAAGGGCCTACTTATGAGTATCATAAGAAAAAATACGGACTGGATTTTTCTTATGAAAACTTTGCAGATATGTGGAGAGCCGAGAAATGGAACCCTAATGAATGGGCGGAGGTTTTTGAACAGGCAGGGGCAAAGTATGTGGTGCTGGTGACAAAACATCATGACGGTTTCTGTCTTTTTCCCAGCAAATATACACATTATAATTCTGTGGAGAGAGGCCCGAAGCGGGATATTACAGGTGAGCTGGCCAGGGCGGTCAGGGAGCATGGCCTGAAAATGGGGACCTATTATTCAGGAATCATTGACTGGAGGTTTTCAGACCAGGCTATATATTGTGATGAGGACAATTTTGATAACGCATGCCCTAGTTTTGAGTATGCGGACTATGCTTACAGGCAGAGCCTGGAGCTGATAGAGAGGTATGAACCGTCAATTTTCTGGAATGATATAGGATGGCCCAGGCAGGGCGCGCATATGCTCCCCTCTCTTCTGGCGCGCTATTATAACCGGGTTAAAGACGGGGTGGTCAATGACAGGTTTAATGGATTATACCATGATTATGTAACGAAAGAGTATAAGCTGGGGAATCCAGGCAGGGGAGAAAAGTGGGAGATGTGCCGAGGGATGGGCCTTTCCTTTGGATATAATGCACAGGAGGGCGACGAAGAAATTATTTCCGTGGACGGATTGATCCATTTGCTGGTGGAAACTGTGTCCAATAATGGAAACCTTTTGATTAATATTGGGCCAAAGGCTGACGGTACTATACCGCAAGAGCAGGTGAAAAGGCTTAAGGAAGCCGGGAAATGGCTGCAGGTAAACGGAGAGGGAATTTATGGAACCAGATGCAGCAGAGAAAATGAAGAAATCAATGGAATTCCTATATTTTTTACGAGGAAAGGGACAGATATGTTCCTGTTTATGGAAAGCAGGGAGCCAGGGAGAGAGGTATTCGTGGACGGCTTAACCGCAGATGGGGTCACGGCATTAGATGGGAGAGTGCAATTTGAATGTACTGAAAAGAAAAATGGCATGTTATTGAGGGTCACAGAGAATCCTACCGGATACCAGATGCTTGGCTTCAGGCTTTCCCTGGCAGTCCAGTAGAGGAAAATAAGAAAGGGCGGGGACTGTAAATTATCTGTTCCTGCGAGACAAAATACAAGAGCGGGTTTAGTCATCCATATACCCGGCTGCCCTTTTTGATCAGCGGCGTGCCTCAGATAAGATTATCAGAGGGGGGCAGTGCTGCGTTGCTTTCATTTAGCTGAGGTACAACACAAAGGCAGACAGCCAGGCGGATACAGGGGATGGTCAGACCCGCTCTAGTACTTTTGGGCTGGCGGAAAGAGATTTTTGGTAGCTTTTAGGAGAAACCCCTTCGCTATTTTTGAAAACCCTGCTGAAATATAACTGGTCATTATAACCTACTGCCCTGGCAATATCCTTGAGGAGCATATCAGGGTTTTGCCGCATGAGCTCTTTGGCGGATGTCAGGCGCAGTTCCAGTATATACTTACTGGGGGATATTCCAAATTCTTCTTTAAAGATAAGACTTAAATATTTTTCATTATATCCAAATATGTCTGTAAAATCTTTATAAGAGATCTGGCGGGTGTAATTCTGTTCCAGATAATCTCTTACTTTTTGCGCCAGGATCCTTGCATGGGGGATGCCGGGAAGGGGAACCCCGTCATCCTGCTGGGCAAATAGCCTTCCAAGTTCCAAATATAAATTTTGGTACAGTTCTTCGTAAGAAGCAGAAGAAGCAAGTAATTCAGCCGGCACTGGATATATATCCAAGGGTGCCGATATTTTTAACATGGCTTTATTTAAGACGAACAGCAACTCTGTCTGAATGCGCAGCAGTGTGGCATGGGAGTTTTCCCATAATGCTGTCAGGTCCCTGCAAAACTGGCTGATATCCGAAAGGTGCATGACGGGTTTTAGAAGCTTGGACAGTTCTTTCACATTGGGAGAAACTGACAGTGTTTCCTCTGGGCCATCAGCAGGGTTTTGGAAGAATTGGCTTTCTCCAAACTGAATATGGGAGATGGCAAACAGATAGCAGCTGCGGATATGGGAGGGGATATCAAGTCCGTCCCGGATTTCATGTGAAAGGATACTGTTAATAAAGATATCTTCACATAGGATGCTGCGGTAGATTTTTTGTGCCGCGGACCTGGCTGCCAAATTATGTTCAGGGGAGGATATGATTGCGTAAACAGCTTCATTCCGGTAATTTCCTTTAAAATTGATTATTTGTATTTCTGGGCCAACATCTAATCCATCACAGGGATTTAAATGTCTGTCCCCGGCAATTAAGCTGCCGGTGGTCAGCTCGTTGTACATACTGGATGTAATGGAGCCGTAAAAAATAAAGAGTAAGTGGAGTGACTGTCCTGTTAAAGGATTATAGCTGACAGTCTGGGGGGAATCCCTGTAAATATTCTGGCAGAGGTAATCATGTATATCCTTTTTTGAGTTGGATAATATTTGTTCCGTCAATTTTTCCAACAAGTTTTCCAGGGCATCCGGATCTACAGGTTTTAACAGATAATCAGCCACCTGAAGCTGCATGGCCCGTTTGGCATATTCAAACTCAGCGTAGCCTGTCAGAATCACAAAGACAGTATGAGGACTGGCTTTTGACGCGGATTCTATAAGCTCTAGTCCATCCATGACGGGCATTTTAATGTCTGTAATTACAATATCGGGTTTCAGGTCTTGTATTTTATCCAGGGCATCTGCACCATTCTGGGAAAGAGCAGCAATTTCGTAGTCACTGGAAAGCTGAGTTACAGTTAAAACAATTCCTCTTAAAATAACGGGTTCATCTTCTGCTATTATGATCCGTATTTTCTTTTTCATTTCAGTGGCCCTCCTATCTCTATGGTCGTGTAGTCCGGGGGTTCTCTATAGACCTGGAAGGTTTCCAGGCCTTTATAATAGATGTAGAGTCTTAAAATCGTATTCTCTAGTCCAAAGCCTGTTTTTCCTGAGGCAAAATCAGCTTCCGGCTCTTCGTGCATATGGTCCTTATAGTATTGAAGGCGGTTTTCCAGATATTCCATTTTGTCTATTGCAAAGGGGGTGCCGTTGTTGCTGAAAGCCCCGTGCCAATTGGTTCCGTCCTGGCTGATTTTAATCTTGATGTGCCAGGGAGGCGGCGTATCTGAGAAACCATGCTGAAAGCAATTTTCTACAATGGGTTGGAAAATAAGTTTGGGAACCTCTAAGTCCAGAAGTGTTTCATCTATTTCCCAGGTATAATCCAGCATTTGTTCATATCGTATTTTCATAATATATAGATAACTTTGTATATTTTTAATCTCATTTCTGAGCAGGACATTTTTGTGAGTGTAGGTGATCGAGTATCTTAAAAGGTTGGAAAGCTCGGCGCACATTTTGGGTACAGTGCGGCTGCCGGATTCTAATCCGCAGGCACCGATAACTGAAAGTGTATTGTATAGAAAATGGGGATTGAGCTGTGCCTCCATGGCCTCAAAATGTGCCTGCATGGCCCGCTTGCGGGCCGTGATAAGCAGTGTGTTCTGCAACCGCAGCTTATTGAGTATTTCTTCAATGGCAGCAGTTAATATTGTGACTTCATTGTTGCCGCTGGCCATTGGGAGATGGATATCCTGATCCATTTCCAGGACAGAGAGGTTGTCTTTCAGTGTCCGCAGCGGCCTGGCCAGGTTGCGGGTTATAATATATAAGAATAGCAGCAGAATGCAAAGGGCAAGGAAATAGGATATATAAATAATGAGCGAAAAGCGGCTGATATCTGATAAAGGAGGGGTGATATCCCTCTCTATTATGAGGGACCAGCCTGTCAGGGGCGAACGGATATAGCACAGCAAGGTATAATTATCCAGATAATATAGTCCTTTTTTATTGCTGATAACCTTCTCTGTAAGCTTTGGATCCAGAATGGCATTCTCCCCTGAATCACTATATGTATAATATACCTCGCCGTCCCCGCCCATAATAGAAAACTGCTGGATGTCAGTGACGGCAGCATTTTCGATAAGCTCGTTCAAATCTTCTGTGTTCTTTTGGTATTCCAGCACTCCATATGTATGAAATGTATCCCTTATAGGGCGGACGACGGAATATACAGACTCAGAGACCGCGGACCAGGGATTCATGTGGGGTGGGTAATAGAGCTGGTATTCGTCTGTGCTAAGGCCTTCCTTGATCTGGGGGAGTACCGCAATACTCTGTTTGGGGAGCAGGCGGGTCTTGTGGGAAGAGTTGCTGATCCTCAGAGAATCGTAATACTGGCTGACATAGATAAAGGTAGAGTTGACATTTCTGGCAGTCAGATAGGAAATCAAAATAGAATGTGCCAGATCTGTCTCCAGGGGATGGCGGGCAAAATAGTTAGGGTCGCCTTCTTCTATTGAAAAGACAAGATTTGTAAACTCGGAGGCAGAGTGGACAGCCTTGAGCATCTGGTCCATGCCTGCCAGGTCATCATCTAGCTGGTTTTGTATAGAAATAAGAGAATCCATACTGGAAGTCTCGATATTTTGTTTGAGCAGTGAGGTATTATAATTGACAAAGATATAGCCGCTGAGGAAAAGTACGATTAAAAGAATCAAAGAAAAACTGATAAAAAGTTTTTTCTGAAAATCTAATTTGCGAAACATTACAGCGCCTCCTGGTATTTGAGAGATAAAATATCTGTATATTATTATAGTATATTTTGTGTGTGAAGTGTGTAAAAAAAATATAAAAACACTCAAAAAATGTGTATATCAAAATTGCACGCATATAAAATGGGGAGGAAAGTAATATAGATTATTGGAAACATAGGAAAATTCCTGCAATATAAGGGGAATTAATAAAAGGAAAGCAAATATAAATGCACGCAAATTATACCCTAAAGGGCAGGTTCTCGGCTAAAGCCGAGAATAAAGGTATATTCTCGAACAACCTTTCATATATATAGAAAAGCATAGTGAAGGGGGGAAAGTGTATGGAAGAACGGCAAATAGCCAAGGCGCATAAGTTGGTTGTGAATAATAGAAAGACAAGTATGGTTACGGGGGTACTGGATGTTCTTTCTTTCGACTTAAATGAAATACTTCTGGAGACGGAGCAGGGCATGCTTATGGTAAAGGGTACGGATCTGCATGTAAACCGCCTTAGTGTGGAGAAGGGTGAGGTGGATCTTTCTGGTAATATCGACAGCATCGCTTATTCTAGTGTGAGCCAGTCAGGAAAGCAGAATGAAAATTTCTTTGGAAAGCTGTTTAAGTAGGACTGCCTATGATGCTTGGGATTGGTAAAGAGGCATTCATTTTTGTTTACGCTGCCCTGTCAGGAATTGTAGTTCTGCTTAGTTATCAGGCGCTGAGAGTATTCCGCCGTCTGATAAGGCACCACATTGTCCTGATTAACCTGGAAGATTTTTTATATTGGGTTGCCGTAAGCATTTATTTGTTTTGGCAAATGTATAAAACTACATATGGTAGTATTAGGTGGTTTTTTGTTCTAGGTGTTGTGTGCGGAATACTATTTTCCAATTTTATCCTTTCGGCTGCAAAAAAACTGTTCAGGAAAATTAAGAAAGTCCTTGAAAAAAAATAGAAAAACCGATAGAATAAATTTATTAAGCAGGGGTGTTATAATAATAATTTGGGTGAGTATAGATGACGAATAAGAAAAGGACGAGGCCGAAGCGGCGTGTACGCCGCAGGAAGAGTTCCGGTTTTAGTTATCACCGGCGAAGTATGGCGGTGATTACTATGATATTGGTTTTACTGTTGTGTGTATTGACAGTAAATGCGGTGACTCTTCAGGCAAAAAATAAGGATTACATACGGCAGGAGGCGGAGCTTCAGGCTCAGATAGAGGAGCAGAAGGCCCGCGCTGAAGAGATAAAAGAATACGAACAATATGTCAAGACAGACGAATACATCAAAGAAGTTGCCGAGGAGAAGCTGGGTCTTGTGGATCCGGACGAGATTATATTTAAGGCAGTGGATTAAGGGTGATTACGAAAGATAAGCTCCAGGAGGATTCCTGGGGCTTTTGTCGTGTTTTAACCCGATTGCCCGGCAAATGCTGGGAGAATATACCAGGATAGGAGAGGTAGACATGGACGATGGACAAGTATTGCACGCCAGTCCCTATGTGGCCCAGATAGAAAAGTTTGCGGATTCTCTTAAGCAGTTGTCCCATACATTTTTAAAACTGGAAGAAAAGAAAAAGGCATTCAGCAATGAAGAAATTGAAGAAATGTTTGAGAGGGTAAAGGAAAAGGTCTGCGGCCGCTGCGAGAAGTGCAGCTGGTGCTGGGGGGAGAATTTTGTGCACACATACCAAATGGGGTATGAAATCCTTTCAGCAGTGGACAGTTACGGGAATGAACTGAATACAGAGACAAAAAGAAAGCTTCAGCAGAGATGCATTATGGCGCCCAGGTTTTTGAGAGAAATGCTGGAGGCGTTCCATGATGCAAGGCAAAACATGATGTGGATTAACAGGATTGCCCAGAGCCGGGAGGGGTGTGCAGTGCAGATGGATACATTTGCGGATATGATTAGAAGCACTGCTAAGGAAATGGAAGATAGTATGTTTACTGATGAAAGGTTAGAGAAAAAGATCAGTGTCCATTTAAAAAGAAAAGGCATCAGGGTGCTTTATACCAACTTTTTTATGAACAGAGAAGGAAAGTATGAGGTACATATTACGGCCCGTGCCATGCAAAATGAGTGTGTGACAACAAAGGAACTGGTTCGGGGGGTTTCGGAGGTTATGGGGCGCCGGTTTGTCCTGGAGGGGAACCACAGCCAGATGCTTGGGAAAGAGTATACAACTATTGTATGTATGGAAGGGCCTGCTTTCTATACACTCCAGGGGGTGGCGAGGATCGGAAAAGGCTGCAGCCAAATTTCCGGGGATAATTTTATGATGCTGGAACTTCCGGGCGGACGCCAGGGGATCGCCCTGTCTGATGGGATGGGGTCTGGTGAAAGGGCGTGCCGGGAGAGCACACTGGTGATCGAGCTTCTTGAAGAGCTTCTTGAAGCCGGGTTTCCCGAAAAAACAGCGATCCAGATGATTAACACTACGCTGGTGATGGGCCGGGAGGAGATATACTTTTCCACCATTGATATGAGTGTTTTTGACTTATACACAGGCACCTGTGAGCTGATAAAAGCTGGGGCATCGTCCACTTTTATTAAAAAAGGGGACAAGGTTGAGCATCTAAGTTCCACAAGCCTGCCTATCGGGGTTCTCCATACTATAGAAATAGATTCAGTAAAAAGACAGCTTTCAGATGGAGACTTTGTGATTATGGTCACTGACGGCGTTATGGATGCCCTTCCAGTGGGGGAGCAGGACATCCTGCTAGAAACGATCATACAGGGAACTGTAATGAATAACCCGAAAGAGATGGCCCATCATATATTGGAGCAGGTATTGAACTGGACTGGCGAGGCGCCGATGGATGACATGACAGTGCTGGCAGTAGGCATTTGGGAATGTTGAATTTTGAGAAAATTCTGAAAATGGATGACAAAAGGGTCAGTCCCCTTTGCAAAGGGGACTGACCCTTTTGTGTCCATGCCTTTACTCCCTCATCAAAACTCCTGGATAAACTGGTTAATATAATAGATTGCCGCTCCCACGGCGGCGGCCTCTGTGCGGTAATGGCATACTTGGATAAAAGATCCGTCTTGTTCAAAGGGATTCAGTTTTATGGCCTTTTTTCTGAAAATATGGATATATTCAGCCATATATGCCCCTACATACCCCCCCAGGACAATATTGCAGTCATAGCACATCCTAAGGTTGTTGACTGCAATGGCCAGTTGATCTAAATATTGGCTGAAAATATTCTGCAGTCCTTTATTGTGGTTTAGCTGTGCAAAGAATTTTTTTAGGTCTCCTCCCGTGAAGTCCGCCAGTACATTGGAAGAGCAGTACGCGTCCAGGCAGCCATATCTTCCGCAGTAGCAGCGCTTACCGTTGGGTACGATGGTCATATGCCCGAATTCGCATCCGCGCCAGTTATCTCCGGTATAGATTGTCTGGTTATTCATGTTCGCCCCCCCTACGCTGCTGCTCAGGGAAATGTATATCATGGGTTGGGTGCAGTGGGCGCGCCAGCTTTCAGCCAATCCGGCGGAATTGGAATCGTTAAAGAGGAGAGTTGGGGCATCAATAGCGGAGGAAAGCTTCTCGTAAATATTGGTCGAAGCCTGGATAACAGTTGCATAAGTAATTGATTTCTGGTCTGAGCCAATAATGACGGGCATGGAAATTCCTGCGCCCAAAAGTCTGGAGCGGTCAGGGATATGCTTCTGTATCATTTCCTCTGTTTCAGTGTGGATAGTGTTAAAATATTCTGGGGTTTCTTTATAAGGAACCCGTATTCTTTTGTCTGCAATAATATTCAAATCTAAATCGATAATTACCACAGAAAGATGGTTTCTTGTAATATCAATTCCCATGGCATATCTGGCATTTGGAACACAGCGCAGGATAGTAGGTTTCCTGCCTCCCGTGGATTCAAAATTCCCCGCATTATATATAAATCCAAGGTTTCTAAGCTGGGTCAGGTTTTGCGTGACAGTTGGCAGGCTGATGCCCAGAAGGCCCGCTATCTCCTGCCGCGAACATTCTTTATATTGATAAATTATCCGATAAATATCCCCCAGACTTTTGGAATTCACATGGCTATCATCCATAACAATCCCTCCCTCTATGAACGATTAAAGTAAGGTTATACTTATGATAACTGTTTTTTTTTAACTTGGTCAAGAAATTAACAAGATATGATAAAAGTTTTATAATAGTTATTGATAAATTAATAACAAAAACGAATTATTTGAGTATTATTAGTGCAATAAGTACAAAAATACTTGGATAATTTGATATACTACTTACAAACTTATATAAAAATATTGACAAAAGTGGAGGGCGGGATTATACTTTAAAAAACAAAAAGACAGGATATTTATGGAAGGATAGTGTTTTATAAAAAGGGAAAGTGGGTGAGGAGATGGATGAGATTAAAATGCGTGTCAGCAAAGTGGAGAAGTCCTTTCCAGGAGTAAAGGCCCTTAGTGGGATTGATTTTGCGGTGCGCAAAGGAACTGTACACGCACTCTGCGGGGAAAATGGAGCCGGAAAGTCTACTCTGATGAAGATTATTATGGGGTTATATCAGGCTGATGAGGGACAGATTTATTTAGACGAAAAACCTGTGGAAATTAAGAATCCAATACAGGCAGGGGAGTTGGGGATTTCGATGATTGCCCAGGAGCTAAATTATGTCCCTGAGCTGTCTGTGGAGGAAAATCTTTTTCTGGGGCGTTTGCCTATAAATAGATGGGGTAAGGTGGATTGGAGAAAAGTCAGGAGGGAGGCCGAAAAGTTTCTGGAAGAAGAAAACTTATCTTATTCTCCCGATCAGAAGTTAAAAACACTGACTGTCTCAGATATTCAGATGCTGGAAATTATAAAGGCGATTACAAATAATGCCCAGATTATTATAATGGATGAACCTACATCCTCTATCACGTCAAAAGAGGTGGAGCAGCTTTTTGCAAAGATTGAAGAGCTAAAGTCCCAGGGCGTTTCGATTATTTATATTTCCCACAAGATGGAAGAGGTTTTTAGGATTGCGGATGACATCACTGTGCTGAGAGATGGAACGGTTGTATCTACAGACCGTGCGGAGGAACTTGACCTAGATACCGTGATTGCGCGCATGGTAGGGAGAAGGCTGGATAATGTATATCCAAAGGAAGAGGTAGAAATTGGCGGGATGGCCCTTGAGGTAGAGAATTTTACCAGGACAGATTTATTTGAGGACATTAATTTTTATGTAAAGAAAGGGGAAATCGTAGGTTTTGCAGGTCTGGTGGGGGCTGGACGGACGGAAACCATGAGGGCGGTGTTTGGACTGGATCCCCACGATAAAGGCTCCGTGAAAATTGATGGCAGAGAGGTGCAGATAAAAAGTCCCCAGGATAGTATTGCCAACAAGCTTGTCATGCTTTCAGAGAGCAGGCGTGATGACGGGATCGTGCCGGTTAGGAGTGTGGCCGAGAACGCCAGCCTGGCCAGCCTGAAGAGATTTATTTACGGCGGGTATGCACATAAAACAAAGGAAAGGGAAGAAGTGAGGGACAGCTTCAAGAAAATGAATGTAAAAACCCCTTCCCTGGATACGGCTATATCCACTTTATCGGGAGGGAACCAGCAGAAGGTACTTTTGTCAAGGTGGATGCTCTGCGACCCTGACGTCATGATATTGGATGAACCCACAAGGGGGATAGACGTGGGAGCCAAGTTTGAGATCTACAGGCTGATTACAGATATTGTGAAGGATAATAAAGCGGTAATTATGGTGTCGTCAGAGCTGCCGGAGTTAATCGGCATGTGCGACAGAATTTATATTATGTGCCAGGGGAAAATAAGCGGCTGTATAGCAAGGGATGCCTTTGCACAGGAAATCATTATGAAGCATGCAGCCGGATTGGTAAATGAGGATACGTCGGGAGGAGTTTAATATGAAATCAAGAGCATCGCATTATTTACAAAAACTAAGTATTTTTATCGTTCTTATTGTGCTATTTATTATCTGCAGCCTTATCAGTCCCTACTTTTTACAGTACAGTAATCTAATTAATGTTACTAGGCAGCTTTGTGTGGGCATTTTAATTGCTTACGGAGAAATGCTTCTGATTATCAGCGGGTTCCTGGATTTGTCGGTAGGTTCCGTGCTTGCCCTGGCCGGCGTCTTCTCCGTATCGGTTTTTAAGTCTACACAGTCTATGGCCCTGGCGCTGCTGGCAGCTCTTTTGACAGGCGTAGTCTGTAATATTATAAATGCAGTTTTTGTAGGGCAATTTAATGTACCGGCGTTCATAGCCACTCTGGGCATGCAGCAGGCCGCAAGAGGGTTGGCCCTGTATTTTACTGGAGGGCAGAATATTCTGCAGCTTGGCAGGTTTGTCAAAATCGGCCAGGGCATGGCCGGGCCTGTACCTGTGCCAGTTATTATTGTAATCGGGGTGACTGTCGTTGTTTGGTATTTGGTGAATAATACCAGGTATGGCCGCAGCCTGTATGCCATAGGGGGCAGCAGGGCGGCGGCTGAAGCAAGTGGGATAAATGCCAGGAGGAGTATTTATATTTCCTATATATTAAATGGACTTATGGTTGGACTGGCAGGGATGATCTTTATGGCGCGGAACAATGCGGGGCTTCCAAACGGCGCCGTGGGATACGAGATGACCGGACTTACGGCAGCGATTGTAGGAGGGACTTCTTTTACAGGGGGGATAGGGACAGTAAGCGGCACTATTGCAGGCGCATTTATTATAGGGTTTTTGGAAAATGTCATGAACCTGCTGGGAGTGAACGCTTACATACAGCAGATTATAGAGGGGGCAATTATTGTCCTTGCGGTTGCTTTTGATGTGGTAAGTAAATCAAAAAAATCCCGCAAAGTGATTATTGTAAAAGAGGCCCGGGCTGAAAAGGGATAATTTTTGTACATAGTCTGCCTGTGAAGCATACAGGGAGATAAGTAAATAAATTTTATTTTAAGGAGGAAGAAGTTTATGAAGGCAAAGAGAATTAGTGCATTATTGCTGGCGGCTATTATGACAGTATCACTGGCAGCGTGTACGGGAAGTGAAGGGGGCGGTTCGGCAGGGGATTCTGCGTCATCAGGGGGAGCCGCAGACAAAAAGCGCGTGTGCTTTGTGGCCCGCGCCAGTGCTGATACATTTGCTGCCTGGCTGACCACGGAGATGAAGAAAGAGGCTGAGGAATATGAAAATATTGAGCTGACATGTGTTAGTGGCGAAGGGGATGACAATAAAGAAAATGGATTACTTGAGGATTGTGTGACTAAAAATTATGATCTTGTAATTGTACAGTCTAACAATAATGCGGCACAGGCTCCTTATGTACAGCAGCTCATTGACGCGGGAATACCAGTTATTACAACCAATCCCACAACCCACCAAAGCGATCTGGACGGAAGCGACGATGATTCTGTGATGGAGGGTACTGGTACAGTGGATGCTGATCCAATTGCCCAGGCGAAGGTAAGTGCAGACAGAGCTGTAGATGAAATCCCGGAGAATGCAAATGTTGTTGTGCTAAACGGCCCGTCTGGAAACTTCCATGCAGATAAAAGACGGGAGGCGTGGACAGAGTATTTCTTTGATAAGCGCTCTGATGTCAAGATCCTATATGAAGATTATGCAAACTGGAACAGCGATGAGGCGTTGACACTCATGGAATCATGGGTACAGTCGGGCACCCATATTGATGCTATTATTTCCATGAATGATAATATGGCGGCAGGTGCAATTGAAGCAATTAGGGATAACCCGGAATATATAGACGAGGATGGAACGCCTAATTTCCTTGCATATGGGGTTGACGGCACGGCTCAGGGATGCCTGCTGATCCAGGAAGGGCTTCTCACGTCAACAGCGCTGCAGTCAGCAGCAGACCTGGCAAAGAAAAATATGGAATATGCAGCTAAGGTTGTGGAAGATGAGATGGAAGTGACAGATGTAAATGACTATGTAGATGCTCCTGAGATTAATAAGGATAATGTACAGGAATATATTCAGATTTATATTGACAACGGAGAAATCACAGACGATGGATCGCTCAGTGAATAGATAGTTATTGCAGTCATTTTCCGTATGTGGGGGTGGAAATCTGTACAGGGACAGATAAATAAGGAGCAGGCTGCCTGGTAATATAAATTGCCGGGCAGTTTTTGTAAAAATAGTACATTTTATATTGTAGTTTAAGTGAAAGGAGCCTTGTGAAATGAAAATGCAAAAGGGAGCTTTTATGAGAGGGACGGATCAGATGATACTCAAGGAGATTCCTGTCCCGGAAATTAAAGACGATGAGGTGCTGGTGTCAGTGGAATATGTGGGGATCTGTGGATCTGACGTACACTATTTTCACCATGGCAGCTGCGGTGCATATAAAGTGGACCAAAATGAAGATTTTATGTTGGGCCATGAGTGTGCCGGGACTGTCGTAAAGGCCGGGGACGCTGTGAGTAGTCTGAAGGTAGGAGACAGAGTGGCCCTGGAACCAGGGATCACATGCGGCAAATGCGAGGCGTGTAAGTCTGGGCATTATAACCTTTGCCCTGACGTAGTCTTTCTTGCAACCCCGCCTGTACAGGGTTGTAATGAGGAGTATATTGCGTTTCCGGCTGATATGTGTTTTAAGCTGCCTGAGAATGTTTCCACGAGGGAAGGGGCGCTGATTGAGCCTCTTTCGGTGGGGTTTTATGCAGCCTGGCAGGGAGCCGTGGATGCAGGAGATTCAGTGATTATTCTGGGGGCCGGCTGTATTGGCCTGGTGACGTTACTGGCATGTAAGGCAAGAGGAGCAGGGCAGATAATTGTGGCAGATTTGGTAGATGCCCGGCTGGAAAAAGCAAAAGAATTGGGGGCCACGGCAGTGCTTAACAGTGGAAAGGAGGACATCCTGAAGGAGGCAGGAGAGTTGACGGGCGGCCGGGGGGTTGATGTGGTGTTTGAGACGGCTGGCGCCTCTGCCACAATCTCCCAGACTCCATTTTTAGTACGGCGCGGCGGGACTGTAACCCTGGTGGGAATTTCTTCGGAGGAGGAAATTTCTTATAATTTTGCACAGATTATGGATAAGGAAGTGACAATTAAGTCTGTGTTCCGTTACAAAAATATTTATCCCAGGGCCATTGCAGCGGTGGCCAGCGGGGCAATAGACTTAGAAAGTATTGTAACTCACGAGTTTGACTTAGAACATATCCAGGAGGCATATGACGAAGCAGTAAAGAATAAGACAGACTTGGTGAAGGCTGTTATAAAGGTGAAGTGATATGATCTATATAGGAATCGATTTAGGGACGTCCGCAGTCAAGCTGCTGGCTATGGATGAAAAAGGCGTTATACGGAAAATAGTGACAAAAGAGTACCCTCTATATTTTCCCCGTCCTGGATGGTCCCAGCAGAATCCAGCGGACTGGTATAACCAGGCCATAGATGGTTTAAAGGAGCTGCTTACAGGGATTCCTGCATCAGAGGTTGCTGGAATAGGCGCTGGAGGGCAAATGCACGGACTGGTTGTGCTGGATAAACATGACGAGGTTGTGCGGCCTGCCATTTTATGGAATGATGGAAGGGCCGGTAAACAGACTGTTTTTTTAAATAAGACCATTGGAAAAGAAAAAATTGCACGCTGTACAGCAAATATTGCTTTTGCCGGGTTTACTGCTCCTAAAATCCTGTGGCTGAAGGAAAATGAACCAGATAATTTTCAGCGCGTGGAAAAAGTCATGCTGCCAAAGGATTATATTACATATAAACTGTCAGGCAGCTTCTGTACAGATTACTCCGATGCATCTGGGACACTTTTGCTGGACGTGGAACATAAATGCTGGTCTCAGGAAATGTTAGAAATCTGCGGCATCAGACGGGAACAGCTTCCTGATTTATATGAGAGTTATGAGGCGGTGGGAGTTTTGAGGCCAGAATTGGCAGAAATGCTGGGCCTGCCGCCTGGCATAAAAATTGTTGCCGGTGCGGGAGACAACGCGGCGGCAGCGGTAGGGACAGGGACAGTGGGGGAGGGCCATTGTAATATATCCCTGGGAACCAGCGGGACAGTATTTATATCCAGCAAGAATTTCAGAGTGGATAGCCATCATGCATTACATGCCTTTGGACATGCGGATGGACATTATCACCTTATGGGATGTATGCTGAGTGCAGCCTCCTGCAATAAATGGTGGATGGAGGAAATCCTGGGAACTGGAAATTATGCTGGAGAACAGGAAGGGATATCTGCGCTCGGAGAAAACCAGGTGTTTTTCCTTCCTTATCTTATGGGGGAGCGCTCCCCCCATAATGACCCCAGCGCCCGGGCAATGTTTATTGGTATGTCTATGGATACCGCCCGTAGGGACATGACACAGGCAGTGATGGAAGGGGTAATATTTGGCCTGAGAGATTCGGTGGAGGTGGCAAGAGGCCTTGGAATCGAAATAGCACGAACTAAAATCTGCGGCGGCGGCGCTAAAAGTCCACTTTGGAAAAAAATAGCTGCAAACATATTGAATATGGATATAGAGGTGGCAGAAACAGAAGAAGGGCCCGGATATGGCGGGGCAATCCTTGCCGCTGTAGGGTGTGGGGAATTTCAGAGCGTAGAATGTGCAGCAGAAAAATTAGTAAAGATAGTAGATATAGTTAAGCCAGAACCTGAACTGGTAAAGAAATATGAAGAAAAGTATGAAAAATTCAAAAAATATTATCCGGCAGTCAAGAGCCTATTTCCATAGCAAAGAATAAAAATCAGTGCCACTGTGGGAAAGCAGGGGTTCAGGGCATTCCGGTGTCTGCTGAGGGAGGGATAAATTTTAAGAAAATTCTGAAAATGGATGATAAAAGGGTCAGTCCCCTTTGCAAAGGGGACTGACCCCCCTTGCATTCCCCCCAAAAATTGGTTATAGTTTATCTATGATTGAAAAAGTACTCAAGTTTATAGAAAAGTATCATATGATAGTAAAAGGGGACAAGGTAATCGCAGGGATATCGGGCGGAGCGGACTCGGTATTCCTGCTTTTTGTGCTATTAGAGCTGCAAAAGAGGCTGGGAATTGATATTGTGTCGGTTCATATCAACCATGGGATACGGGGGGCAGCGGCGGATGCAGATGAGCAGTTTGTGAGGGAGCTCTGTGTAAGACATGGAGTAGAATCTGTAGTTTATCATGAAAATGTGGAATTAATTGCTAAAAACCGGAAACAATCTCTTGAGGAGGCGGGCCGAGCTGTGCGCAGGGAGGCTTTTGAAAAAGCGCTCTTAAAGTATGGGGGAACCAAGATCGCAATGGCCCACCATCAGAATGACAATGCAGAAACCCTGCTGATGAATCTGGCGAGGGGGGCTGGACTGAAGGGGCTGGGCGGAATACGCCCCGTCAATGGGAAGGTGATCCGGCCCCTTTTGTGCCTTAGCAGACAGGAGATTGAAGTGTATTTGCAGGAGAAGGGATGCAGTTACTGTCTGGATGAAACTAACGAGGGGGATGAGTATACACGGAACCGGATCCGGCATATGGTGATACCGGTTTTGGAGGAGCAGGTGAATAAAAAAGCCGTCCGGCATATGAATGAAGCCATGGAGCGTATTCTTGAGCAGCAGGAATATATGGAAGTACAGACGGACGAAGCATTTGGAAAGTGTGTGGGACTAACATCAGGAGGAATGCTTAAAATCCAGAAAAAGGAGTTTGAAAGACAGCATCCTGCTATTCAGAAACAGCTTGTGCTAAGGTGCCTGGCGGAAATATCCGGGTCGGAAAGAAACATCTCCCAGATCCATGTTAAGGCCGTACTTAGCTTGTTCGGCATGCAGTGCGGCAAAAGAAGGGATCTGCCCTATGGGGTAAGCGCAGTAAGAAATTATGAGGGAATTGTGCTTAAGAAAAGCCGGGAGGGCAAGGCAGAAAACCGGGAAGGGCCGGATGCCGGATTTTCGCCCCGTTGGCTGAACATACCGGGAGTCACGGACATACCGGAGCGGAATTTAAAGATCCACTGCAGAATTCTTGAGAATACAGAAGGTTTTTCGGTGAAACATGTGCCCCAAAAAAACTACACGAAATGGTTTGACTATGATATAATAAAAAACAGCCTGATTGTCAGGACAAGGCAGAGTAAGGACAGCATTGTGATAGACAGGGCCGGTAAAAGACAGAAATTAAAGTCTTATTTTATTAATGAGAAGATTCCGGCAGAAGAACGCAGCAAGCTTCTTCTGATTGCAGACTCTGAACAGATTATATGGATATTGGGGTACCGTATGAGCAGTGCCTGCCAGATCACTGAGCAGACGAATCGGGTGCTTGAGATAAAAGTAACGGAGGATAAAGGGTATGTCAGAGAAGATTAGGGTTTTAGTCTCGGAGCAAGATGTGGACAGGCGGATTGAGGAGCTGGGAAAGCAGATCAGCCAAGATTATGAAGGGAAACAGGTTCATCTGATATGTATATTAAAGGGCGGTGCTTTTTTTATGTGTGAGCTTGCCAAGAGGATCAGCGTGCCGGTTTCGCTGGACTTTATGAGTGTGAGCAGCTACGGGGATAAGACCACATCCAGCGGTGTTGTCCGCATTGCGAAGGATTTGGATGAGTCCATCGAGGGAAAGGATGTCCTGATAGTGGAGGATATCATAGATTCAGGCAGGACGCTGTATTATCTGATGGATGTCCTGCGCAAAAGACAGCCCCAGAGCCTGCATCTGTGCACTCTTCTGGATAAGCCAGAGAGGAGAGAGAAAGATGTGAAGGTAGATTATGTGGGTTTTGAAATACCAGATGAATTTGTAGTCGGCTATGGCTTGGACTATGCCCAAAAATATAGAAATCTGCCATATATTGGAGTGGTGGAAGGAGTAGAGTAGGAAGGAGTACACACTATTGAACAGCAAAAAATATAAAAGCGCAGGCGGCGCCACATTTCTTACATTTATTGTGATTGTCTTCCTGGCACTCTGGCTGACAAATCGGATGCAGGTAAGGGACCAGGATATGACATATACTAGTTTTACGCAGGAAGTAAAGGATGGAAATATACAGGACGTCACCATCAAACAGAATAAGACAGTACCTACAGGAGTTGTGACGGTTACGCTAAGAGACAGTGGAATAACAAAACAGGTCAACGTTTCTGACGTGACAGAAGTACAGAATCTTTTAGAAAAATATAAGATTGACTATAAGATGCCGAATGTGCCAGAGGATTCATGGATCACAACGCTTTTAATGCCTCTGCTATTTACCTTTTTGGGAATCACTTTGATTTTTATGTTTATGAACCGTCAGGGAGGCGGAGCCAATAACAAAGCCATGAATTTCGGCAAGAGCCGCGCAAGAATGAGCACGGATACTGACAAGAAAGTGACGTTTGCTGATGTGGCCGGCTTAAAGGAGGAGAAAGAAGAGCTGGAGGAGATCGTAGATTTTCTGAAGGCTCCTAAGAAATATATCCAGGTTGGGGCCAGGATACCTAAAGGAGTGCTGCTTGAGGGACCTCCGGGTACTGGTAAGACCCTGCTGGCAAAAGCAGTTGCAGGGGAAGCAGGGGTTCCGTTTTTCAGTATTTCGGGTTCTGATTTTGTAGAGATGTTTGTAGGCGTCGGCGCTTCCCGTGTCAGAGATTTATTTCAGGATGCCAAGAAGAATGCCCCATGTATTATCTTCATTGATGAGATTGATGCAGTTGCCAGACGGCGGGGAAGCGGCCTGGGCGGCGGCCACGATGAGAGAGAGCAGACACTGAACCAGCTTCTTGTTGAGATGGATGGCTTTGGAGTCAACGAAGGGATTATTGTCATGGCGGCCACCAACCGGAAGGACATTTTAGATCCGGCTATTTTAAGGCCGGGACGTTTTGACCGGAATGTGATTGTGGGCCGGCCGGACGTAGGCGGCCGGGAGGAGATCCTCAAGGTCCATGCTAAAAATAAACCTCTTGGTGACGATGTGGATTTGAAGCAGATTGCACAGACCACAGCAGGCTTTACAGGCGCAGATCTGGAGAACCTGCTCAACGAGGCGGCTATTCTGGCTGCTAAAGAGAACAGGGTCTATCTGCAGCAGGGGGATATCCGGCATGCATTTGTAAAGGTTGGTATTGGGCCGGAGAAGAAAAGCAGGATTGTCTCTGAAAAAGAAAGGAAAATTACGGCCTTCCACGAGGCAGGCCATGCCATCTTGTTTCATGTATTGCCGGATGTGGGGCCTGTTTATAGCGTGTCTATTGTGCCTACAGGGGCAGCCGGGGGGTATACAATGCCTCTTCCTGAAAATGATGATATGTTTAACACAAAGGGACATATGCTGCAGGAGATTACGGTATCCCTAGGCGGGCGTGTGGCGGAGGAAGAAGTATTTGATGATATTACGACGGGAGCATCCCAGGATATCAAACAGGCTACAGCCATTGCGAAATCTATGATTACTAAATTCGGCATGTCTGAACGGCTGGGCCTGATTAATTACGACAACGACAGTGATGAAGTATTTATAGGACGTGATTTTGGCCACACCTCCAGAGGATATGGAGAAAAGGTGGCAGGCACTATTGATGAAGAAGTGAAACGGATTATTGATGAGTGCTATAATAAGGCACGGTCAATTCTAAAGGAATATCATTCAGTGCTGCAGGCATGTGCCGAGCTTTTGTTAGAAAAAGAGAAGATTACAAGAAGTGAGTTTGAGGCGCTTTTTGACGAGTAAATCAGAGCTGGGGCAAGTCCTTCCAGAATATGGAATGACTTGCCCCAAAGGAGGTTATTATGAACAGGGATGCACTGTTTAGTGATGGAACATCCGGCTATGTGATTCCGCCAGAGCCCAAAGAATATGAGACAGTAACGCTGCGCTTCCGCACAGCCAGAGATGAGGCAGACTCCGTAACCGTCTGTACAAAGAATGGAAGGTATGAGATGCAGAAGGCCTTTACCCGCGGGCCCTTTGATTACTATGAATGCGGTTGCAGGCTGGGGGCAGAACCCTTTTCTTATTATTTTGAAGCCAGAGGGGGGGAAGAAGTCTGTTATTATAACCGCAGCGGAGTATCCAGTGAGGTTGTAGAATACTATTCTTTTATGATTGTCCCGGGATTTTCCACACCGGACTGGGCCAAGGGCGCTGTCATGTACCAGATATTTGTGGATAGGTTCTTTAACGGCGATACATCCAACGACGTGGAGGACAGAGAATATATCTATATAGGCCAGCCTTGTGAGAAGGTGGCGGACTGGAGCAGGATGCCGGCTCCAATGGATATACGGAGGTTTTACGGGGGAGATTTAAAAGGGGTTATGGATAAACTGGATTATCTGCAGGAGCTGGGGATAGAGGTGATTTATTTTAATCCGCTGTTCGTATCCCCATCGAACCATAAGTATGATATCCAGGATTATGATTATATAGACCCTCATTTTGGAAAGATCCCAGAGGACGGCGGATTCCCGCTGCCTGAGGGGGTTGAGGATAACATTCAGGCGTCTATGTACCAGAAAAGAACGGGGGCGAAGGCGAACCTGGAAGCCAGCAATGAGTTATTTGCCAGTCTGGTGGAGGAGATGCATAAACGGGGAATGCGGGTGATTTTGGACGGGGTATTTAATCACTGTGGTTCCTTTAATAAATGGATGGACAGAGAACGTATTTACGAACAGCAGGCAGAGTATGAAAAAGGGGCCTACACCAGCGCGGACAGTCCCTATAGAAGCTTTTTCCACTTTTTTAATGAAAGCGACAGTGCATGGCCGTATAATAACCAGTACGAAGGCTGGTGGGGGCATGACACTTTGCCAAAGCTGAATTATGAAGATTCTCCTGTGTTAGAGCAATATATTATGGATATAGGGAGAAAGTGGGTTTCCCCTCCATTTAATGTAGACGGCTGGCGGCTGGATGTGGCGGCCGACTTAGGCTACAGCAATGAGTATAACCATCTGTTTTGGAAGCGTTTCAGAAGAGAGGTAAAAGAGGCAAAGCCAGATGCCCTTATTCTCGCCGAACATTATGGGGATCCGGCAGAATGGCTGCAGGGTGACGAATGGGACAGCGTCATGAATTATGATGCATTTATGGAACCGGTAACATGGTTCCTGACAGGAATGGAGAAACATAGTGATGAGCGCAGGGCCGATTTATTTGGCAATGCGGACAATTTTGTCAGGACTATGAATCATTTTATGTCCACCTTCCTTACCCCCTCACTGCAGGTGGCCATGAATGAGCTGTCTAATCATGATCATTCACGGTTCTTAACAAGGACTAACCATATTGTGGGACGGGTGGAGAATCTTGGTTCTAAGGCTGCAGAGGAAGGGGTCAACCGTGCTGTTATGCGGGAGGCCGTGGTTATCCAGATGACCTGGGTAGGGGCCCCCACCGTATATTATGGGGATGAGGCAGGTCTGTGTGGCTTTACAGACCCAGATAACAGGAGGCCCTATCCATGGGGCAGAGAAGATCAGGAGATGCTGGATTTTCATAAAGAAATGATCCGCATCCATAAAGAAGAAAATCCCCTTAAGACAGGTTCGCTGAAGATGCTGTACTGGGAAGAGCATGTACTGGCTTACGGAAGATTTAAAGAAGGTGAACAGATCATTGTTGTCCTCAATAACAGCAAAGAGCTTAAGGAGATTACAGTTCCTGTCTGGCAGGCTGAGGCGCCATTGAAGGGAAGGATGGAACGCCTGCTGTACAGCTACGAAAATGGATATACTACAGAGACAGATTATTATCTTATAGACGGCGGAGAGATTGTGCTGAATATGGGCCGGCATTCGGCAATTGTGCTGAAGGTCAAGGCAGAAGGCATATCTTAAGGGGCGTCTCTGATCCAAAAAACTGACTCCCAGGAAAGGTATAGATGCAGGCTGATGCAAAGGTGTGCCTTTCCTGGGAGTCAGTTTTTTGAATCTATTTGCTATCCCATACTTCTTAAAGCGCTCCTGTTTATTCCCGCGGGCAACGAGCCAAGCGGACATATTTACATGTCCATTTGGCGATTGCCGCTAGGACCAAATACCCCGATGCCTGCATCGGGGTATTTGACTAAGATATGAATAAGCGGTACATAGCTTCAAGGCAAATTTGAGAGTGTTTCCTAAAGGAATCCAGATTGAGACGCTCGTTTGGCCCATGTGCATTTGTGGACGGCTCCTCAGGAAATACTGGCCCAAAGGCGACGACGGTATTTTTGGCATGCCGCGCGTATGTCCCCCCGCCAGTGGAATAAATATTACATTCTTTGCCAGTTACGGCCTGGTAAGACGCGGACAGGCAGGAGATAAGCCGTGACTCTCGGGGGATATACAGAGGGGCCATATGATGTACTTCTGTGGCTTTCACCTGATAAGCTGACGCGGCGGAGGTCAGGGCGGTTATAATCTGTTCCTTGTCGGCAGTGACAGGGTAACGAATATCTACAGATATTGTCTCAGTGGCCCCTTGGGCAGAAGCGATTCCGAGGTTCAGAGTCAGTGGGCCGGACTGTTTGTCGCTCATCATGACGCCAAGGGACTTGCCCTGGTATTCCATGCCTATTTTTTCAGCGGCAAAACTAAAAAGAGGCCCCAGTTCCTCTGCTGGGAATATTTGATGTAAAAGCAGAAGCAGCTTTGAGGCGGCATTCTCACCCAGTTCAGGTTCTGCCCCGTGGGCCGAACGGCCATTGGCACTTATTTGTACCAGTCCTTCTTTTTCTTCCAGAGTGAATCCGTCGAGGGCGGCGATTAGACTTTTTAGCTGCCTGTATTTTTCCTGAGAACAAGAAAGGAGGGCGCAGGCTGTGTTGGGGACAGAATTGACGGCAGTCCCTGCCTGGAAACTCTCTATGACGGAATGTTCTGTGTGAGGCGCTGCAAAATCTATCCGCAGGATTCCCTTTTCGCTGCAGCAGATGCCGTAAGAGCAGTCAGGGGTGAATCCCATGCAGGGATATCCCTGTTGGCCGTAATATACATCCAAATCATCACTGCCGATTTCTTCACCGCAGCCGAATACGGCCCGCAGACAGTAGTTGCCCTCAATTTTGGCATCTTTGAGCGCCTTGAGAGAATATAGGGCGGCAATGGCCGCGCCCTTATCATCGGCTGTCCCACGTCCATACAAATACTCTCCCCGCCGGGTCAGAGTAAAAGGGTCACTGTCCCAATTTTTGACATCACCTGCCGGAACTACATCTATGTGGGTGAGGACGTCAATATATGTACTGCCGTGTCCTAGACGGGCATCTCCCGCATAATATCCAGTATTTGTGATGTCCAGCCCTAACCTCTCTGCGGTATTCAGGATGAAGTCAAGGGCCTCTGTGCAGGGTTTGCCAAAGGGAGCCTCTGGCGTTTTCTTGCTGCATACGGAGGGGATGGAGATTAAGGTTTCCAAATCCTTTATCATAGTATCGAAATAGGGTTCTATGTGGTGGCCGAAAAGTAATTGACTTTGCATAATTGTCACTCCTTTAAATTAGAATTATTAAAATAAGTAGAAATATTCACCCAAAGGGCGCCCTATCCTTTATATCCTTATGGGCGGAGGGATAGAATAGAAAATAAAAGATGATTGAAAAAAAGTCCGAATCAGTTCATAATAAACATATAAGTTTTCTCAGAAATCCATTTTATACATAGGAGAATACAAAAATGAAAAATGAAATTTCACTGATAACCCCTGTGTCAAAAGATCTCCTGTATACCAAGATTGCAGACGCGATTACGGCATATATCAGGACGAATAATATGAAATATGGGGATAAGCTTCCATCTGAGCGGGAGCTTGCGGCCCGTTTCAAAACCAGCCGGCATTCTGTGAGGGAGGCCTTAAGAGTGCTGCAGCACCAGGGGATTATAGATTCCCAGATGGGAAGTGGGACATATGTTGCCCATATTGGTGAGACATCCTCTATCTACCTGCAGTTTGTCAAAATTAATTTCCTTGAGATGCTGAGCATTAAGACTGAACTAGAGAAGTACGCCGTTTCCCAGGTTCTTCAAAACACATCGGCGGAGCGGATGGAGGAGCTTGAAAGCAGTCTCTGCCTGCTGGAAAAGGACAGAGACAGAGGAGTCTTTGATTCTGCGGTTGACAAGCAGTTCCATTATCAGCTGGCAGAGCTGTCAGGAAATAAAATGCTGGCTCAGATGCTCAGGAAGATGATTGAAGCATTTGATGAGTACTATGGTGTTTTCCCGCAGTGTACAGACACCTGCCTGGAAACTATTGGGCAGCACAGAAGGCTTCTGGATGCCTTACGGGAGAGGGACTGCACCGCCGCGTGGGCAGCCTGTGATGAGATCCACCGCATTGATGAAAAACTGATCAGGGAAATAAACGATGCCAATGGAATTGGATGACATATCAGGCGAATAAAAACACGTTGACAAAGGAAAATAAAATGTATATGATTATTATAAATGGTATAAATATTCACTATCCTGATACTATCACAGGATAAAAAGTTGTGCAAGTTTTATGATAAACCTGGTATAGTTGATTTGGGAAGGAGGGTTGTTTTTTTTGCTCTAAATTGGTTGAGCCACTGTACCATTAATCCAATTATGATTCTGAGGAGGAAAAGATCATGAAAAAGAAATTATTGTGTATGCTGCTTTCCGCAGCAATGGCAGTTACTATGCTGGCCGGATGTGGCGGCGGCAGTGACAGCAAGGGTTCTGGCGATGCGGCATCATCTGGCGCCAGTGAGGCAAGCGATACTTTGATTTTTGCCCAGGGTGCTGACCCAAGAAGCTTGGATCCTGCATTTGCAGACGACGGAGAGTCAACCAAGATTAATACAAATATTTATGAAGGCCTTGTACAGTATGCTGAAAAAACAACAGAGATTGAACCGTGCCTGGCAGAGAGCTGGGATGTAAGTGAAGATGGACTAACCTATACGTTCCATTTAAGAGAAGGGGTTAAGTTCCATGATGGAACAGATTTTAATGCAGAAGCAGTCAAAGCTAACTTTGAAAGGCAGCTGCCAGGCGTTGCTACAGAAGATATGCCTTATGCGGCCTTTGTCTTTGGGGCTGTTAAGGATGTTGTGGCAGATGACGAGTATACAGTAACTATTCATTTGACTGAGCAGCAGACACCATTTCTGGCAAACCTTGCAATGATACAGGGCGCGCCTATTGTAAGCCCGAAGGCTTTGGAAGAAAACGACAATAATGTAACAAAGAACCCATGCGGTACTGGCCCGTATAAATTCGTCAGCTGGGACACGGAGCAGTCAGTAGTCCTAGTGAGAAATGATGAATACTGGGGGGAGCCAGCAAATATTAAAAATGTTATCTTTAAAATTATTAAAGATAATTCTGCACGTGTAATTGCCCTGAATAATGGCGAGGCTGACATTATTGACGGGATAGATGCAACTGTTGTTGACCAGATTACAGAGGCTGGAAATAATGTGCAGACAGATGAAGCGATGATGACAAACTATATGGCGTTTAATACGACTGAGGGAGTATTTACAGACAAGGAAGCTAGGAAAGCCGTGTGCGCGGCAATCAACATCCCTGAATTAGTCGAGACTCTGTATCAAGGGTATGATGTGACGGCCAGCACTTTCCTGCCCACATCTCTGCCGGGATATGATGAAAGCATTAAGCACACAGAGTACGACCCGGAGGCTGCAGAGAAGAAACTCAGTGAACTTGGAATTACTTCAGTACATATTATGACATACACAAACCCAAGGCCATATAACACGGTAGGCGGACAGAAACTGGCTGAGGCAATCCAGGGGTATTTATCTAAGGTAGGCGTTGAATGTACCATTGATGCGTATGACTGGACTACTTTCAAGACAAAAGCACAGGGCGGCGGATATGATATCCTGTTTGCCGGATGGGGCGGAGACAACGGAGACCCGGACAACTTTATGAATCTGCTGGCATCCACAGACCCGTCTTTAAACTATTCACATTTTGCCAATGAAAAGTACAATGAACTGATAGCAAAGGGCGTTGTCACGCCAGTGGGGGACGAGCGGAGCGCTATCTACACAGAATGTGAGCAGATTCTTGCAGAAGAAGAGCCCATTCTTCCTATCTCACACGCAAACTTTATGTGCGGAGTGAGCTCAAAAGTAGATGGTTTCTTCTATCATGTGGCATGTGCGACAAAGCTCTCCAAGGTTACTAAAAATTAGAGTGTGTTGCCGGTGAATGCCTATATGGAACGACACATATAGGAAAGGGTTTATAATTAATTATCTTCTGGGGGATATACCTATATCTCCCGGAAGAAATTTTTTATTATCAGGGGATTACATATGGGAAAATATATTATAAAAAGGCTTCTCATGCTTATACCAGTGCTGCTCGGAGTGTCGATTATTGTATTTACAATTACACACGTATTTTCTCCGGATCCCGCAGCAGTAGTGCTAGGGCAGCATGCAACTGAGGAATCTATGGAAGCATGGCGTGAAGCAAATGGTTTGACGGGATCAGTAATCAGCCAGTTTGGACATTATATCCTGGGTGTCCTTCAAGGAGACTTAGGGACTTCCTATTATACGAAAGTGCCGGTTACAGAAGAACTGGCTTCCAGGTTCCCGGCTACAATTGAGCTGGCTGTTATTGCTATTATTTTAGCTTCTATTTTCGGGGTTCTGCTGGGCGTACTCTCAGCTGTAAAAAAGAACTCAGCTTTGGATAATGCCGGGAGGATTATATCATTAGTAGGTGTTTCGGTACCGATTTTCTGGCTCGGTGTCATTATGATCATCATTTTTTCCGGGACACTCCACTGGCTGCCCTCAGGGGGGCAGATAGATCCACTATTAAAGCCGGCCAGGGTGACTGGCTTCAATTTGCTGGATTGTATCATCGCAGGAAACGGCGCTGCGGTGGTGGACTCCCTGAAACATATTATCATGCCGGCTCTGGCTCTTTGCATGTATGCTCTTGCTATTATTACCAGAATTACACGGACCAGTATGCTGGACAGTATGAAACAGGATTACGTGAGGACGGCCAAAGCAAAAGGCCTTTCAGAGGGGAAAGTTCTGAAAAAGCATGTACTTCGTAACTCCCTGAATCCGGTGGTCACAATAATAGGACTCCAGTTTGGCAGTCTTTTGGGAGGGGCCGTGCTGACGGAAAAAGTATTTTCCTGGCCGGGGATAGGCTCCTATATTGTAGACTGTGTACAGAAATCAGATTTTCCTGTTATCCAGGGCGCGGTACTTCTGACTGCCACAATATTCGTGGTTGTAAATCTGGTAGTCGACATTGTCTATACATTCTTAGACCCGCGGATCAAACTCGGCAAAAAGGAGGCATAGGCAGATGGCACATAAAAAAGTAGTACCGGCAGAGAACGGGGCACAGGAAAAACCAGAATCTGAGTTAAAGTTGATATGGGAATCTCTGAAGCTGAGTAAAACTGCTGTGATTGGCATGGTGATTATAATTCTGTTGATTGTGATTGCACTTGTCACATTTATTACAGAATTGATGGGCATTCAGATACTTCCCTATGACCCAAATGAATCTGACATGGCAGCCAGCTTTGTGGCGCCCTGTGCACAGCACTGGTTTGGGACTGATGAATTGGGCAGGGATATTTTCAGCCGTATTATCGACGGAACCAAGATTTCCCTGTTTGTAGGATTTTCGGTTGTAATTTTTTCTATGTTTTTTGGCATTATTTTTGGGGCAGTCGCAGGATACAAAGGCGGTATAGTTGATACGGTTATCATGAGGGTTATGGATATCATGTTATCCATTCCTGGTATTCTTTTTGCTATTACGCTGATGGCTGCTTTGGGAAAGGGACTGGACAAGGCTATTGTGGCTATCGGCATCGTCTCCATACCGGAATATGCCCGCATTGTAAGGGGAAGCGTGCTATCCGCCAAGGAGAGCGATTATACGCAGGCAGCCCGTGTGATTGGGAACAACGATATTAGGATTATTTTTAAACATATTCTCCCCAATGTTATTTCCCCTATTATTGCAAGGGCAGCCCTGGGAATTTCAGGAGCCATACTGGATACAGCCGCCCTTGGATTTCTTGGTTTAGGCGTACAGCCGCCGCTTGCGGAGTGGGGGGACATGCTGGGAAGGGCGAAAGGATATATCTTCTCTGCGCCCTACACGCTGGTTTTTCCCGGATTGGCGATCACGCTGGCTGTGCTGGCGTTTAATTTGTTCGGCGACGGATTAAGTGATGCGCTGGATCCAAAATCTAGAAAGCGATAGGTGGTGGGTGTATGTTATTAGAAGTAAAGAATCTGGAAACCCAGTTTGAAATGCGTAAAGGCATTATTAAAGCAGTAAATGATGTAAGTTTTTCCATCGACAAAGGAGAGGTGCTGGCGGTCGTAGGAGAGTCAGGATCGGGAAAAAGCGTAACCTCTTTGTCTGTCATGGGACTTTTGCAGGATCCCGGGAAGGTTGTGGGCGGAGAAGTTTTGTTTAAGGGCGAAGATTTACTGAAGAAAAATAAAAAAGAAATGCAGGAGATTAGAGGGAACCACATCTCTATGATCTTCCAGGAACCAATGACATCTTTGAATCCTGTTTACCGGGTGAAGGATCAATTGACAGAAAGTATTATGTTACATATGGGCCTGACGAAAAAGGAGGCCCTGGAGCGTGCTGTTGAAATGCTCAAGCTGGTGGGGATACCGTCTGCCAGGGAACGTGCCAATGATTATCCCCATCAGATGAGCGGGGGAATGCGCCAGCGTGTTATGATTGCCATGGCTCTCGCCTGTAATCCGGAACTACTGATTGCCGACGAGCCTACGACTGCCCTGGATGTGACAATACAGGCACAGATCCTGGAACTTTTAGAGGAAATGAGGAAGAAGTTCAATATGGCGGTGCTGCTGATCACCCATGACTTAGGGGTGGTGTCCGAGACTGCGGACAGAGTGGTTGTCATGTATTGCGGAAAAGTGATGGAGAATGCAAAGGTAAAGGAACTCTTCGATAATCCGCTGCATCCCTATACAAATGGACTGCTTAAGTCCCTGCCCAGGCTGGAGGACGATTCTGAGGAACCTTTGTATATGATCAAAGGGATGGTACCTAATCCTCTGAGAATGCCTTCAGGATGTCCCTTTTCCGACAGATGTGAGAAATGTATGGAGCGCTGTACGAAGGAAATGCCGGAAATCAGGAATATAGACGGGCATGAGGTGAGGTGTTTCCTCTATTCGGATAGAAAGGAGGGGGAATAACATGAGTGAAATTCTGCTTGATGTACAGCATTTATCAAAGCACTTTACTGTTGAAAAGGGCGGCCCTGGAAAGCCGGACAAACTTTTAAAGGCTGTAGATGACGTTTCCTTTAGCGTCATGAAAGGGGAGACATTCGGCCTTGTGGGAGAGTCTGGATGTGGAAAAACAACAATTGGAAAAATGCTCGTAGATTTGTACCGCCCAACTGGCGGGAGTATCAAGTTTGAGGGACAGGAACTCTGTGGCCTCAAGCGCAGCGAGAGGCGGCGCTTCTGTAAGGACATACAGCTTATTTTTCAGGACCCCTATGCCTCTCTGAACCCCAGGATGACAATAGGGGATATTATTGCAGAGCCTATTGCCATCAACAAGCTGCTCCCTCCTGATAAAATAGAAGAAAGGGTGACGTACCTGTTAAACCGGGTTGGCCTGGCCAACCACCAGAGGAACCGTTACCCCCATGAGTTTTCGGGAGGGCAGAGGCAGCGGGTGGGAATTGCCAGGGCATTGGCAGTAGAACCTAAATTGATTGTCTGTGATGAGCCGGTTTCCGCCCTGGATGTGTCTATACAGGCCCAGGTGCTGAATTTGTTGGATGAGCTGCAGGAGGAGCTGGGGCTGACATATCTGTTTATTGCCCATGGATTAAATGTTGTAAAGCATATCAGCGACCGTGTGGGGGTGATGTATCTGGGGAAAGTGGTGGAGATTGCCTCTAAGAAAGAATTATATTCCAACCCCCTGCATCCCTATACGCAGGCGCTTTTATCCGCAGCGCCTTCAGTAGGGACGAAGAAAAAAGAGAGGATCATACTGGAGGGGGATGTGCCAAGTCCAATTGACCCGCCGCCAGGGTGCAGATTTTGTTCCAGATGTTTCAAAAAAGATGAAAGCTGTGAGGGTTATATACCTGAGTTAAAAGAAGTTTCACCAGGGCATTATGTGGCATGCCGTTTCTTTAGTGAATAGGCGGACCTAAATATAAATTCAAAGAAGGAGCAAAGAACGAAAATGAAAGACACAAAACAACAATGGTTTAAAGATGCGAAATTTGGACTTTTTATTCACTGGGGACTGTATTCTCTCCTGGCAGGTGAATATAAGGGAAAGAAGACAGAGCATATTGCTGAATGGATTATGAATTATTTGGATATCCCAGTAGAAGAGTACAGAAAGCTTGCAGATTCCTTTAACCCGGATTCCTTCGACGCTGATGAGATCGTGAGGAGGGCCAAGGAAGAATGGGGGATGAAGTACATTGTATTTACTACAAAGCACCACGAAGGATTTGCTATGTGGGATTCTAAATGCAGCGGCTATAATGTAGTTAAAGCGACTCCCTATGGGAAAGACGTATTAAGGCAGTTCAGAAACGCATGTGATAAATATGGCATGAGGCTGTGCCTGTATTATTCCCAGGCCCAGGATTGGGACGACCCCGATGGATATATTTATGGGAAGGACAACAGTAAGAAGAATTTCGGACGCTATCTGGAGGACAAATGTATCCCTCAAATCAAAGAACTCCTTACAGAATATGGCGAAATTTCCGTTATTTGGTTTGACACTCCTATGGATATGACAAAGGAAGAGTCCCAGAGGCTGATTGACCTTGTGAAATCTTTGCAGCCAAACTGTATTATCAGCGGCCGCATCGGCAATGAGCTGGGCGAGTATCTTTCAACAGGAGACAATTTTATCCCCAGGCTGCCTTTTGACGGGGATTGGGAAGTTCCGGCAACTCTGAATGATACATGGGGATATAATAAGGATGATAACAATTGGAAACAGCCGGATGACATTATCCGCCTGCTATTGAAAATTGTAAGCAGAGGAGGAAACTATCTGCTGAATATTGGGCCTGACGGCCAGGGCAGGGTCCCGGCAGTCAGCTGTGACATTCTTGGCAAAGTGGGAGAATATGTCACTGCAAATGCGGAGTCCATCTATGGGACGAAGCGGATGGAAATATACCCATATGATTTAGAGTGGGCCCAGCTTACGGCTAAGGATTATAAATTATTTGTACATGTGCTGCAGCCCAAGGTCCGTGTTGAACTGCTCAATGTGGGCAATAAGGTGAAGAGGGCGTACCTGGTGCGAGACGGCCGGGAGCTGGAATTCTGTACAAGAAAAATCTGTGAGGGGGACAGTATAATAGAAGTAGAATTTCCAGAAGAGCTCAGGACCCAGAAGAACTTCGCAGTCTGCATTGAGCTGGAGGAGAAAGACCCCATATTTGAACCCATAAGGGGATAATTGTGCAGAATTACTAAATCGTTAAAAATTTATTTAAAATGTCTGATTAAACTTGCAAAATCGACCATAATTAGTTATTATAGAAAAAGGCAATAGCAGTATTTAAAGTGCCTATGGATAAAGTTAATAAGTGGGATGATGTTTCCTGAGAGAGAGTTGGTCAGCCAACCGCCGAAGAGGCAAGCCGGGCATATGCTGGTGAACATATCCGGGTGAAACTTTCAGGTAAAAGGACCGGGAAACGTACCACACTCTGAATCTAGCGCTGTATGATAATAGCCAGTCCGAAGGACATAGGCAGAGGATATCTTTGCAAGACATTTTATCGGGGCAGGAAGACAGAAAAGGACGACTTACACACAGATGTGTTCAGGTGGTCCTTTTTTATATATTGCGGCGGATTTCCACAGAAAGAACCACGTGATAAAGACTCCCGGGACGGATATGAACTGGACATAAGGGCAGAAGGAGGACGATGGATTATGGGTAAGACAAATTATATAGTGATCACGAATAATCCGCTGGTCCAGAAGAAGCTTGAAGAGTCAGTGAGTATCATTTATAAGGAAATGTCCTATGAGGAAACCTTAAAAGAAGTCAGAGACAGAATCCACAAAGGTCACCGGCTTTTATCACACCCTTTGTCAGGAAGTGTGAAACCAGGAGAGACGCCGTATAAGTCAGTCATCATAACAGCAGGGGCAGGGCGGCTTGACAGCCGTTCTCTGGAAATCATTGAAGCGGCTATACAGACATGCCGGAAGTTTGAATCTAAACAGGAGAGGTACCGGCCCGAAGTATATGAGGATTTCCAGATGATTGACTGGACGCTGCTAGAGAGCGGATTGGCATCGGCAGACGCCTGGTAGGCTTATCTGGGGCAAAAGAGGAGTCCCCGCAGACGAAACAATAATAATATCAGGAAGGGAGGGCATTGCAGGTGAGATTAGAAATGGGACACATTCATATCAGAGACATTCAGTTCGCGCCAGAATCCAAAATTGAGGATGGAATACTTTATGTATCTGAGGAGGCCGTAAAGGCGCTGGTTCTTGAGGATGAGAAGATCAAGGGCGTATCACTTGACATTGCTAGACCGGGAGAATCTGTCAGGATTACACCGGTAAAGGACGTTATTGAACCGAGAGTTAAGGTAGAGGGGAGAGGAGGCATTTTCCCGGGCGTTATCTCTAAGGTTGACACAGTGGGAGAGGGAAAGACATATGCACTAAAGGGCATGGCCGTTGTAACAGCCGGACGGATTGTAGGGTTCCAGGAAGGAATTATCGACATGACAGGCCCGGGTGCAGATTACACGCCATTTTCCAAAACCCTGAACCTGGTAATGGTGTGCGAACCCTGTGATGGGATTAAGCCTCATGACTATGAGAAAGCAGTGAGGTTTGCAGGCTTTAAGGCTGCTGCATATATTGGGGAACTGGCACGGGAACTGACGCCAGATGAGACAAAGGTGTATGAGACTTGTTCCATAAAGGAAGGTATTGAGAAATATCCTGACCTTCCCCGTGTCGCATATGTACAGATGCTGCAGAGCCAGGGACTTTTGCACGATACGTATGTATATGGCGTAGATGCAAAGCAGATTGTGCCCGCGATCATGAGTCCCACAGAGATTATGGACGGTGCGATTGTATCCGGCAACTGTGTGTCTGCATGTGACAAGAATCCTACATATGTACATCTGAATAACCCGGTTGTCCATGATTTGTTTGACCAGCATGGAAAGACAATCAACTTTGTATGTCAGATTATTACAAATGAGAATGTATACCTGGCAGACAAGCAGCGTTCTTCTGACTGGACGGCTAAACTGTGCAGGATGTTAGATTTAGACGGCGTCATCGTATCCCAGGAAGGATTTGGGAACCCGGATACAGACCTGATTATGAACTGTAAGAAGATCGAGGCGGAGGGTGTTAAGACTGTCATCATCACAGATGAGTACGCTGGACGCGACGGCAAATCCCAGTCCCTGGCAGATGCGGATGTGGCTGCAGATGCGGTAGTGACAGGCGGTAATGCCAACCAGACAATTATCCTGCCTAAGCTGGATAAGGTGATTGGCACATTAGATTATGTAACTAAGATTGCCGGTGCAAGTGAGGAGACACTCCGGGAGGATGGTTCCCTTGAAGTTGAGCTTCAGGTTATTACAGGCGCAACAAACGAAACCGGATTCAATAAACTGAGCGCAAGATAGCAGAAAGGGGAGAAGAATAGCTGTGATTAAAGTAGTTCATTACATCAACCAGTTCTTTGCACAGATTGGTGGAGAAGAGAAAGCAGATTACCCTGCAGAGCTGCGTGTCGGTGAGATAGTGGGACCAGGACAGGCATTTACTGCTAACTTTAAAGGGGAAGCAGAGATTGTTGCTACAATTGTGTGCGGAGATTCCTATTTTAATGAGAATCTGGAGAAAGCCAAGGCGGATATCCTTGCTATGGTTAAAGAGCAGGCTCCAGATGTATTTATAGCTGGCCCAGCATTCAATGCCGGGCGTTACGGCGTGGCATGCGGTACCATTGCTGCGGCAGTGCAGGAGGAGCTGGGGATTCCGGCTGTGACAGGCATGTACGAGGAGAACCCGGGAGCTGACATGTTCAAGAACCAGGTGTATATGGTTGCCACAAAGAACAGTGCTGCCGGCATGAGAGGCGCAGTCGGCAAGATGGCCCCTCTGGCAATTAAGCTGGCGAAAGGTGAGGCGATTGGCGCTTCTGTGGAAGAAGGGTATATGCCAAACGGAGTACGTGTGAATTTCTTTGAGGCAGAGAGAGGTTCTAAGAGAGCTGTCAATATGCTGCTGAAGAAACTGGCAGATAAGCCATATGTTACAGAATATCCAATGCCTGCATTCGACAGAGTAGATCCTAATCCTGCAGTGAAGGATCTCGCCCATGCGAAAATCGCCCTGGTGACATCAGGCGGTATTGTTCCTAAAGGAAATCCAGACCATATCGAGAGTTCCAGCGCTTCGCACTATGGCGAATACGATATTACAGGAGTTACTGACCTGACAGAGGAGACTTACGAGACAGCTCATGGCGGGTATGACCCAGTATATGCCAATGAAGATGCTGACCGTGTACTGCCTGTGGATGTGCTCAGGGATATGGAGAAGGAAGGAGTTATTGGGGAGCTGCACCATTTATTCTACACAACAGTAGGGAATGGTACTTCCGTTGCATCAGCTAAGGCGTTTGCCGCTGAGTTTTCTCAGAAGCTGAAAGCAGACGGGGTGGACGCGGTTATCCTCACCTCCACGTGAGGCACCTGTACTCGTTGCGGTGCAACGATGGTGAAAGAAGTGGAGAGGGCAGGGCTCCCTGTTGTACATATCTGTACTGTTACGCCTATTTCTATGACGGTAGGCGCCAACAGGATTGTTCCTGCGATTGCTATTCCATATCCGCTGGGAAATCCTTCTCTCAATAAAGATGAAGAAAAGGTGATCCGCCGCGGAATTGTTGAGAAAGCGCTGAAAGCCCTGACAACAGAGGTAGACGGCCAGACAATTTTTGAATAAAAAGGGAAGGTTTGCGTGATGAGTGAGTTGTACGATGTGATTATCCTGGGTGCCGGACCAGCGGGCCTGGCAGCAGGACTATATGCTGGCAGAAGCCGCCTGTCCACTCTGATTATCGAAAAGGGACAGGACGGAGGACAAATTGCAATTACAGATGAGATTGAGAACTACCCGGGACAGGAGCTGGAAGGAGAGTCCGGCCCATCCCTTATAGCAAGGATGACAAAACAGGCTGAGAAGTTTGGTGTTGAGCGTGTGTCTGATACGATTAAAGAGGTGGAGCTGGAAGGTAAGGTTAAAGTTTTAAAGAGCGAAAAAGCTGAGTATCAGGGTAAAAATGTTATCATTGCCACAGGAGCCCATGCAAGGCCAATCGGCTGTAAGGGTGAAAAGGAGTATGCAGGAAAGGGCGTATCTTACTGCGCTACATGCGATGCAAATTTCTTTGAAGACTTTGAAGTCTACGTTGTCGGAGGCGGGGACTCTGCTGTGGAAGAAGCTATGTATCTGACCAAGTTTGCCAGAAAGGTTACAATTATCCACAGGAGAGATGAACTGAGGGCAGCTAAATCTATTCAGGAGAAAGCATTTGCTAATCCTAAGATTGAGTTTTTCTGGGACACAGTTGTGGAGGAACTTTACGGCGAAGACATTCTTGAAGGCATGATTGTAAAGAATGTAAAGACTGGAGAGACTAGAAAGGTTGAGGCAGACCCTGAGGATGGAATGTTCGGTTTATTTGGGTTTATTGGCACAGTGCCAAATTCAGGCATATTTAAGGGGATTATTGATATGGACGAGAGAGGCTATATCAAGACAGACGAAGATATGCATACGAATATTCCAGGTGTATATGCAGTTGGAGACGTCCGTATTAAGAGTTTAAGACAGGTAGTAACTGCAGCCGCTGACGGTGCAATAGCTGCCGTACAGGTAGAAAGAAGCATGTCCGATTACTTTTAATATCATATAGATTCTAGGAGGAACCTGTATCTTTCCGAGAGATGCACGGAGGCTTAAGGGGGAGACGCCGGCCTCTGGCCCTCCTTCCCGGAGGGCAGGGGGAGGCCCCTTGCCAGATGCTGCAGCAGTAAAATATCAAGAAAAGGAGGATATTCCAATGATTGATTTGGATAAGACAAATTTTGAAGAGGAAGTTCTGAAGGCAGAAGGGTATGTATTTGTTGATTTTTATGGGGACGGATGTGTGCCCTGCCAGGCTCTGATGCCAAAGGTACATGAGTTTGCAGAGACATACGGAGATAAGATGAAATTCACATCTCTGAATACAACAAAAGCACGCCGCCTTGCAATTGCACAGAAGGTTCTTGGCCTTCCAGTTATGGCTATTTACAAGGATGGGGAGAAAATTGATGAGGTAGTAAAAGATGATGCTACCCCTGAAAGTATTGAGGCGATGATTAAGAAATATATCTAATCATGATTCATTTCTAAATCATAGACAGGCATCTTTTATAAAAAGCTGCCACAACAAAAGAAAGGAGAATGTATAATGGCTGTTTTAAAAGGTAAAAAAGCAATCATTATCGGAGACCGTGATGGAATTCCGGGGCCGGCTATTGCAGAATGTGTAAAAACTGCTGGCGCTGAGATCGTATTTTCATCAACGGAATGTTTCGTCTGAACAAGCGCAGGCGCAATGGACTTAGAAAACCAGAAGAGGGTTAAAGAATTTGCTGACGAGTACGGCCCTGAGAACCTTGTAGTAGTTCTCGGTGCTGCAGAAGGCGAAGCTGCAGGCCTTGCAGCTGAGACTGTTACAGCAGGAGATCCTACTTTTGCAGGTCCATTGACAGGAGTCCAGCTTGGACTTCAAGTTTATCACGTATGCGAGCCAGAGATGAAGGAAGAGTTCGACGAAGCAGTTTATGATGAGCAAGTAAGCATGATGGAGATGGTTCTCGATGTAGATGATATTATCAGTGAGATGACGTCCATCAGGGAAGAGTACTGCAAGTTCTAAACGCAGACGTACTTATTCTGACATCAGAGGTTTCTGACAGATAAGTAAAAAGGGGCAGGCCCCGGGTTGTGTTTGATAATTCACAGTACCCGCCAGGGGGACTGCCCTTTTGCATTTATAGGAGAGTGTTGGGTTACTAACGTCCAATTAAGATATGTTTATCGAACTGCTGACGTTCAATAAGGCATACTTATCGGACTGCTGACGTTCAATAAGGCATACTTATGGGACTGCTGATGTTCAATAAGGCATACTTATCGGACTGCTGACGTTCAATAAGGCATACTTATGGGATTGCTGATGTTCAATAAGGCATACTTATTGAACTGCTAATGTTCAATAAGATATAAATAAGTTCATGAAAGGCGGAGAACCAATGAATAGTGTAATCAAAGGAGCAAGCTATGTATTAGTGCACACTCCTGATATGGTTTTATATAATGGAACGACACAGACAACAGAAAAGATTGTAAACCCTGAATCTGACTATTTAAAGGCAGTTCCCGAAAATCTGCGTACATATGAGGAAGCAGTGTCCTACTGGCCTAATCAGACCTATATTGGGAATGCACATCCAGATGACCTGGCAAAGGTAGAATTTCCATGGTATGACAAGAAAAAGGATGGCGCAGAACGTTACGGGAAATACGGAGAGATCATGCCTGAGGAAGAGTTTTTACTTCTTGTACAGGCAAGCGATATGTTCGAGGTCGTAAAGCTGGAGAGCGGCTTTGTGGCAGCGCATAAAGAGGCGTTTGCCAAAAACCCGATTATCTCAGAGGATATTGTAGCCAGAATTGTAGATGGATGTGAGCTTTCTGAGATTGAAAAGTTTGTAAATGAAGAACATGCAGAAGGCCTGTATTACGAAGGGAAGCTGATCGGATGTGTAAAAGCGGCCCATGACATAGATACAAATTTATCTGCACACGTTATGCATGAAAACCTGATGAGCAAGGCGTCTAGCGTACTGGCGCTTTTGTATGCTATACGCAATGCAGGGGTAGCTAAAGAGGATATCGAGTATGTTGTCGACTGTGCAGAGGAGGCCTGCGGCGATATGAACCAGAGAGGCGGAGGCAACTTTGCCAAGGCAGCCGCAGAGGTGGCAGGATTGACCAACGCTTCCGGATCTGATGCAAGAGGTTTTTGTGCGGCGCCTGTACACGCACTGATCGAGGCCGCAGCCTTGGTAAAATCCGGTGCATATAAGACGGTAGCGGTGACATCCGGCGGCTGTACGGCGAAGCTAGGCATGAATGGCAAAGACCATATCAAGAAAGGACTTCCCATTCTGGAGGACTGCCTGGGTGGATTTGCAGTCATTATTTCTGAGAATGACGGAGTAAACCCGGAGATTGATTTAAGCCTTCTTGGACGCCATTCCGTAGGGACAGGGTCAGCGCCACAGGCTGTTATAGGCAGTCTTGTTGCAGATCCTCTTGACAGGGCAGGACTTAAAATTACTGATATTGATAAATTTTCACCTGAGATGCAGAATCCTGATATCACAAAGCCAGCAGGCGCAGGTGATGTACCGCTGGCCAATTATAAGATGATTGCGGCCCTGGCAGTTAAGCGCGGGGAGCTGGACAGAAAAGAATTGGCTAATTTTACCACCTCACATGGACTTACAGGATGGGCGCCTACACAAGGGCATATTCCTTCAGGAGTTCCCTATATTGGATTTGCCTGCGAAGATATTTTAGCAGGAAAGATTAAGAATGCTATGATCATCGGCAAGGGAAGTCTCTTCCTTGGCCGTATGACGAATCTGTTTGACGGCGTATCCTTTGTGATACACGGAAATACTTCATCCGAGGAGAGTGCAGCAGCAGGGGTATCGGAAGAAGAAGTTAAGAAGATGATAGCAAAAGCAATGAAAGAGTTTGCTGCCGCCCTGATGGCAGAGTAAGAGGTGTGACTATGGCAGATAAAATGGAGAAAATGATTGCCGGAGTCTTTATGGAAATGGCAGAAGGGCTGGAGACAGGAAGCTTTGGGAAAAAACCGAAGATTGCCCTCACCGGCATGGGCAGTGAGCACGGGGAAGAGAATGCTCTGGAAGCCGCAGCGGCTGCCGCAAAAGAGGGAATCGACGTATATTATATTGGCACACTGGAAACAGAGGGAGTGACAACTGTAAAAGTAGCTGATGAAGAAGAAGGCCATAAGAAAATGGAGGAGCTTCTGACGAACCATCAGGTGGACGGCGCTGTAACTATGCACTACCCATTTCCTATTGGAGTCTCAACAATCGGACGTGTTGTGACGCCTGCCAAGGGGAAGGAAATGTATGTCGCTTCTACAACAGGTACTTCCAGTACAGACCGCATTGAGAGCATGGTCAAGAATGCTGTATACGGTGTGATTACAGCTAAGGCATGCGGCAACCCGAATCCAACAGTGGGCATTCTGAATGTAGACGGGGCACGCCAGACAGAGATTGCCTTAAAGCAGCTCAAGGATAATGGCTATGGATTTACATTTGCTGAGTCGGGAAGGGCAGACGGCGGCTGTGTTATGAGAGGGAACGATGTCCTGCAGGGTTCTCCCGATGTTCTTGTATGCGATTCTCTGACAGGGAATATTATGATAAAAATGCTCTCTTCCTACACCACAGGAGGAAGTTTTGAAGCATCTGGCTATGGCTATGGACCTGGAATCGGGGAAGGCTATGACAGACTTGTTATGATCATATCAAGGGCGTCCGGAGCCCCAGTCATCACCGGTGCAATCCGCTACGCAGCACAGCTTGTAAGGGGACGCATCTTTGATGTGGCTGAGCAGGAGTTTAAGGCTGCTGATAAGGCAGGCCTGAGAACAATTCTGGAGGCCAGAAAAGCAGATAAGAAGAGCGAAGTACAGGCATCCGAGGAGGTTGCAGCGCCTCCTAAGGAGGTCGTAACTGCACAGATTGCAGGAATTGAGATTATGGATCTGGACGATGGCGTAAAGGCGCTCTGGAAAATAGGAGTATACGCTGAAAGCGGCATGGGGTGCACAGGCCCTGTTATCCTGGTATCTGAGGGGAATCTTGCAAAGGCAGAGGAGGAACTTCAGAAAGCAGGCTATATTAACGGCTAAATTTTTGGCGAGTTCCAGAATTTGTAGCAATAGTTTCCGCTCCACCAGACATGGCGGCGGTATCGCGCAATTATCTGATTTGACAATTTTGTACATCCCTTTTGACTTAGCATGGGCAGAGACTGGTTATCAGTTTCTGCCCATGCTTTATAATCGCTGTTTTACCAAAATGCCGTTGCACTGCTTTTGGACAGTTCATTACTGACACGGCTAAGCCGTCAGATACGGCCTGGACTTTTGGCCAATTTCTTCCTATACTGTATATAGTAAATTCCTTCTCTTTGTGCTAAAATAACAAAGTGGGCGAACTTACAGTCCTAAAATTCCTGCAATCAATTCCTACAGCGTTAAATCTGCCCTGAGGGCAAATATCGTGGGAGGCCTGCGGGGATGGGAATGTGCCCATTTAACCTGTTGCTGTGTAGAAAGAAAAAGGAGAAAAATTATGGCAGCCATCCGACCATTTCGAGGCGTGCGGCCTGCACCAAAGCTGGCTTCCCAAATTGCCGCACTGCCCTATGACGTATATACCCGTCAGGAGGCCAGGGCAGAAGTAGAAAAGAATCCTCTGTCCTTTTTAACAATAGACCGTCCTGAGACACAGTTTCCAGAGGATGTTGATATGTACTCACAGCCAGTCTATGACCGGGCCAGAGAAATATTTGAAGAAATGGCCGCCAGAGGCTCTTTCATTCAGGATGATAGTCCATGTTACTATATTTATACACTTACTATGGGAGGGCGCCCACAGACAGGGTTAGTAGGCTGCGCATCCATAGATGATTACCTGAATAACCGGATCAAAAAGCATGAGAATACAAGAGAAGAAAAAGAAAAAGACCGTATACGCCATGTGGATACACTCAGTGCACAGACCGGCCCCATATTTCTTGCCTATCACGCCTGCCAGGAGCTTACTGCTATTATGAATACGGCAAAGCAGGAAGTCCCTCTGTATGATTTTACAAGTGAGGATTCTATCCGCCATCAGGTCTGGAAAATCAGTGATCCAGATATAACAGCAAGAATTTCGCATATTTGGGAGGGCATTGACAATATTTATATAGCAGATGGGCATCACCGCGCTGCTTCGGCAGTCAAGGTTGGCCTAAAAAGGCGTAAGTCCCATCCTGGATATGATGGCACTGAAGAATTTAACTATTTTCTCTCAGTCCTCTTTGCTGCTGACGAACTTAATATTTATGACTATAACCGTATAGTTTCTGATTTAAACGGCCATACACCTGAAGCTTTCCTTGCGTTGGCGCATAACAGTTTTGAAATATCCGGGCCCCAAAAGGATATCTGCCGTCCTTCCTGTAAGGGTGAGATTGGTTTATATCTGGCTGGGGCATGGTATAAAATGCGGGCCAAACCCTGCCTTTTTACTGATGACCCGGTAGACGGGCTGGATGTCTCTGTCCTCCAAAATACTATACTTGGCCCCCTCCTTGGCATAGAGGATCCCAAGACGGACGGACGCATAGAATTTATGGGAGGGATCCGGGGATTATCTGCACTGGCAGCGGCGGTGGATGCTGCGGGGGCAGGGGCAGGATTCGCTATGTATCCGACCTCCATGGATGAACTGCTTGCAGTAGCGGATGCTGACCGGCTGATGCCCCCCAAATCTACTTGGTTTGAGCCTAAATTGAGAAGTGGTTTTTTTATTCACCGATTTGAAAAATGATATAAAGAGGAGATAAAATTTATGGAAAGAAATGCCCTTTGCTGGTGTGGCAGTGGGAAAAAATATAAAAAATGCCACATGCCTATTGAAGAAAAAATGAAACTCCATGCAGATCGGGGGGAAATCGTGCCTGGCCGTAAGCTATTGAAAACACCTTTTCAGATTCAAAAGATAAAAGAAAGCGCCGCTCTAAATACTGCTGTGTTGGACGCGGTGGCAGAGCAGATTCATATAGGGATGAGTACAGAAGAAATTGATAAAATTGTATATGATGTCACCACAAAAGGCGGCGGCATACCGGCCCCCCTTAATTATCAGGGATTTCCCAAAAGTGTATGCACTTCTTTGAACAATGAGGTATGCCATGGCGTGCCGGGCCCTGATATTATACTTCAGGAAGGGGATATCATTAATGTAGATGTTTCCACTATACTGGACGGCTATTTCTCCGATGCCTCCCGTATGTTTAAAATGGGAGAAATATCTGACCGGGCCCAGCGTATCATAAAGGTAACGGAAGAATGTGTAGAGCTGGGGTTAGAAGCGGCCAAACCTTGGGGGCACCTGGGGGATATCGCTTATGCCATCAATTCCCATGCAAAGGCAAATGGTTATTCTGTAGTGGAGGATATTGGGGGACATGGAATCGGACTCCAGTTCCATGAGGAACCCTTTGTCAGCTATGTAACTGAAAAAGGAAGCGAGATGCTGCTTGTGCCAGGCATGATGTTCACAATCGAACCTATGGTCAATGAAGGAAGTCCTGATTTCTTTGTAGATGAGGAGAATGATTGGACTGTGTATACGATGGATGACGGACTTTCCGCCCAGATAGAATATATGGTTTTGGTCCGTGAGGATGGAATTGAAGTAATAGCGAAATAAGATATAAAGGTACTGACTGCAAGAGGAAACTCTGACCTTGCAGGCGGTACCTTTTACCTTTCTGGATAGGAATTGCCGGGCTGACTCCAGGCCTAAGCAAATTTTCTTACTCTCAGCTCAACCCCCAGGGAGTCTGCCAGACTTTGGCTTGCTTTAATTTCCTCTTTGGAAAGGACGTCAACAACCGACATTTTTACTTCTGGTATTTTGTCCCTGCATTTAGCCGTAAACTCAAGCATACCTTCAAAGGCATTCTCAAACTTAGGGCGGGTCACATTCAGATAGGAGTCCTTTTCAGGGGCATTTAAGCTGATTGACACAGAATCTACTACCTCTGCCAGCTCTGGGACAATATCCCTGCCATGGTATAAGTTCCCCAGTCCGTTTGTATTAACCCGGATTCTTACAGGATACCTCTCCTTAATGTACCGGGCAGACTTTATCAGGTTTTCAAGGGCGCAGGTAGGTTCCCCGTATCCGCAGTAAACTAGTTCCTTATATCCGCTAAAGTCAAATGCATCTATGGCTGACTTAATCTCCTCCAGATTTGGATCCTTTTTATGCCACAGAGTCTCTGCATCCCCCACACTGTCTTCATGGCTGCGGATGCAGAACCTGCACCGGCAGTCACATATATTTGTTATATTTGCATATACCTGATTTTTATATGTATATAATATATCTGCCATTTTAATCTCCCTTCCCAATATAATTATTGTCTTAAAATTAATTCCTGGACTATTTTCCTCGTTCATGCCTTTAGGGCAGCTATTTACACAAGTGCAGCATTTTCTGGGTCCGGTTCTTAATATGGCCTTTGTCCATAGCCGCTGAAAGGAACAAAAATATAACTGCACTTCCTCCTGACTGTATGGCGCTCCCCATAAGGGAAGCCAGAGGGGCGATAAAAGAACCAAATAAAATTCCCTCTGCCAAATAGTAGCCTGCTGCAGAAATCATTGCCGCTATGAAGGGTGCGGCAATATTCCTGGGCGCCAGTATTCTGCCCTCTTTACTTGTGAATGGAAGGACAATTAACATTTTTATGATAATAGTTGCCGGTGCCCACATAGGCGCCGTCAAAAGATCTGCCATCCCTCCCCCTATTGCAGCGGCTGCCAGTGCATAGGGCCTGGGCAGAAAGACCGCCCCCATATATATCAATGCATCTCCAAAGTGAATGTATCCTCCATTGGCCCCATAGGGGATGTGGCAGATAAAAGCTGTCATAAGGGTAATCATGGCGGCAAAAAGACCAGCAGCTGTTATCCTAGATGTTCTATTTTTCATTTTCGTCACTCTCCTTATCTAGCAGATACGCATTTTACTATGCAGCCTGCTTATTTTGGCCTTGCTGGGGCCAGCATCCCTAAATATTGTTCATAATTTATGCCATCATTGCGGGGGATCTGTTTCTCTGCTGAATCCGCCACAGCATAGCTGATGAATTTACCTGCCAGTTTCATGCTGTCTGCCGTCTGTTCCCCTCTGGCCATGCCTGCAGCTATTACGGAGGCGAACAGATCCCCGGTTCCAGAATAACTTCCCCCGATACTGGGGAATGCAGATAAAACAGAACTGTTTTTGCTTACAGCCAGATTCCCCATTTTCTGAATATTATCTTTTTCATCCAGGAAGTGTATCCCTGTCACCACCACTGTCTTAGGCCCCAGGCTTAATATGTTCTCGGACATCTGTGTGATAATCTTCAGCAAATGCTGCTCTTTTGTCATTTGCTGGATCATCCTGTAATCTGTGCCTGTAAGCAGGCAGAGCTCTGTAAGGTTTGGAGTTATAACATCTGCTTTTTTAACAAGCTCTTTCATCAGGCTGCACAGCCTGTCAGTATACATGGAATACACTTTGCCATTGTCCCCCAGCACTGGATCCACCAAGAGGAACGTATTCTTTTTATAAAAGGAATGCAGAAAACTAAAAATATTCTCTATCTGTTCTTCGCTGGCTACAAACCCAGTATAAATCCCGTCAAAGGAAACCCCCATTTTTTCCCATTCCCGCTGGATTAACTTCATTTTGTCTGTATAGTCGTCGCAGTAATAACTGGCATATCCTGTCTGGGCGCTTAATATAGCCGTAGGCAGGGCGCAAGGCTGTACCCCCATAGCCGAAATTACAGATATCGCGGCAGTTAGGGAACAGCGGCCAAATCCTGATAAGTCATTAATGACAGCAATCTTTTTCGTCATACTATATCCCCATTTCCCTTGCTTCTTTTTATATCTGCCTGTCATCATAGCATATATGTGGCTGACTCTAAATGTCCAGTAATCATATTTTTAACCAGGCCAGTTTGGAGGCGCCAATGGGGATTATAGTGTCTGGCTGGGAGGGAGCATATTATATCGCTTTTTGCTGTATTTCTACAGGAAAATTTCATTTTCCAAATAAGGATGCGGCTGAAATTGCAATTAAGGAAGTTCAGGCATATATTATAAAATCAAGCAAAGAAATAAAAAATATTTTAATAGTGGGAAAAGGGGATAGGATAAGGAAAACCGGCGTGGCAGAAGCCGCGCCGGTTTTCCTTCGGTTTGCGTTAAGGTATCCATTAAAGCGTATCATATCTCCTGATATATCCCGGATTGTCTCCAGGTGCGATGACTTCTTTCACATGGATCAGGCGCGCCCCCTTATCCACGACCTGATTCTCTACAATAACATTTTCTCCAACAACGGAGCCAGGGAGAAGCACGCTGTTTTTAACTACTGCCCCTTTCTTAATGACACATCCCCGCCCGATGACAGAATTATCTACAGTCCCCTCAATCAGGCAGCCGTTGGATACTACAGAGGTCCTTACATCGGCGGCTTCAAAATACTGGGTAGGGCAGGAATCATTGGTTCGTGTATAAATAGGCCACTCCTTATCAAACAGGCCCATGGCAGTTTTGTAATCTATGAGTGAAATGTTAGCATCATAATAACTTTTGAAATCCGTAATAGAAGCCAGGAACCCCCGGTGTGAAATTCCGCGGATGTCAAGCTCACTGCACTGGTTATTCACGATCTGGGCCAATGTATACATGGAGGAGAGTTTCCTTGCTTTATGTATGAGTTCAATAAACAGCTCCTTTTTCATAATATACGTATCCAGGAAAATATTTCTGCTTTTTGCCGTGCCCCGGTTCTTCTCAATAGAAAGAACACCCTTCTGGCGGTTCAGGTTTACGATGTCACAATTTACAAATTCTTCTTTGGCATTATCGGTAGACTGATATAAGAGTGTAATATCTGCTCCAGATTCAATATGGCTGGTGAGCAGTGTATCGAAATTTTCTGTATATACCATGTAATTGGGGGCGATTACTACATAAGGGTAATGCATCCGCTCGATACTCTCAATATTTTCCATAAATGAGGCAATATCTGTATTATAAATATCATTTTCTGAGCTGCTTTCTGAAAAGAGAATCTGCAGCTTGCCACGTTTTGAGTTAATATTATAATGGCGCCCGGTTCCCAGATGTTCCACAAGAGAGCGGGGTTTTTTGCGGAGATAGACCTGTATCTGGTCAATACCGCTGTTGCTCATATTGGAGATTGGGAAATCGATGACGCGGTACCTTCCTAGAAAAGAAAATGCCCCGATGGTTCTGTATGTCTGAAGTCCTTCCACCCAAATGTGGTTGCCGGAAGAGTTTACAATTCCAAAAGCGTTGTTCATATTATTCAGCCCCCTTTACACGTTTCGCAACAAGTTCTATATGCTCGCTGTCAGCGCTGCCCACTACTGCGTCTTTTCCAATCCTGACCCCGTCGGCCACCAGCGCCCGTGTGACAACTGCGCCTGCTTCTACTACGACTCCGGGCATTAGGACACTGTCAATAACCTTGGCGCCGGTATCCACGTCTGCGCCAGTGAAAAGGACGGAATTCCTGATTTCACCGTCAATTGCACAGCCCTGTGTTATGAATGCCCGCTTAATATTGGCATTGGGCCCTACATAATGGGGCAGAGATTTGGCATCCTCGGTATAGATCTTCCAGGTGGGGTCATTTAAGTCAAGTTCATTGTTCTTATCCAGCAGATCCATGTTTGCTTCCCACAGGGAGTCTATTGTCCCCACATCCTTCCAGTAGCCTTTGTATCTGTAAGCATACAGCCGCTTGTCGTCATTGAGAAGGGTGGGGATAATATCCTTGCCAAAATCATGGTTGGAATCAGGATCCTTCATGTCTGCCAGCAGCATCTTGCGCAGGAGCTTCCAGTCAAAAATATAAATTCCCATAGAAGCCAGGTTGCTTTTGGGCTGAGGGGGTTTTTCTTCAAATTCAATGATGCGCCCTGTATCATCCGTATTCATAATACCAAAACGGCTGGCCTCTTTAAAAGGAACTTCAAGGACTGCAATAGTGGCGTCAGCTTTACATTCTTTATGGTATGCAAGCATCTTTGCATAATTCATCTTGTAAATATGGTCTCCTGAAAGTATCAGTACGTACTCTGGGGAAAATGTATCAATGAAATCAATATTCTGGGATATAGCATCTGCCGTCCCGCGGTAAACATCCAGATTAGAATCTGCTTTTTCACGCGGCGGAAGGACATATACACCGCTATTTTGGGCATCCAGGCCCCAGCGGCGTCCTGCCGCGACATAACTGTTTAACAGTATGGATTCATACTGTGTCAGTACTCCGACCACATCAATGCCGCTGTTGGCACAGTTACTGAGGGGGAAATCTACAATGCGGTATTTTCCACCATATGAAACAGCCGGCTTTGCCACCTTGTTGGTCAGTTCATGAAGGCGTGATCCGCGGCCGCCAGCTAAAATCATTGCTAACATATTGTTTTGCTTCATAGTGTGTCCTCTCTTTCATATTGCTTGTACATATTGTACAATGATTCGCCAAAATTTACAATATTATTGTGTATAAAATCCATTTATAATCAAAGTTTTTTGTATATCGCTGAGTATATATGGAAATTTGATTTTTCTTGTTACACTTTTAAAAATAGGGTATAATCAATAAGTAGGACGATGGATGGCAGATAGTTATCTATTCAGATGATGGCTATCTGCCTTCGCCGGATGGAAAATTTCAAAGGAGGACTGGGTTTATGTTGAGAATCGGAATGCTGACAAGCGGCGGCGACTGCCAGGCGCTGAATGCGGCTATGCGTGGTGTTGTTAAAGGAATTTGCTCCAAACGCAGTGACGTAGAGATATATGGATTTAAGGATGGGTATAAAGGACTGATTTATGCTAATTTCGATATGCTTACATCCAAGGATTTTTCAGGGATACTGACTAGAGGAGGCACGATCCTGGGTACATCAAGGCAGCCATTTAAGCTGATGAGGGTACCAGACAAGGATGGCCTGGACAAGGTAGAAGCTATGAAGCATACATATCACAAGCTGAATTTAGACTGTCTTGTGATTCTGGGGGGCAACGGCACCCATAAGACTGCAAATATGCTCAGGGAAGAAGGGCTTAATATTCTGACCCTGCCCAAGACCATTGACAATGACCTGTGGGGGACAGAGATGACTTTTGGATTCCAGAGTGCTGTTGACATTGCTACAGATACCATCGACAGGATCCATACAACAGCCACTTCCCACAGCCGGGTATTTATTATAGAGGTGATGGGGCATAAAGTGGGGCATGTTACACTCCATGCAGGGATAGCAGGGGGGGCGGATATTATCCTTTTGCCGGAGATCCCTTATGATATAGATATTATTACAGATATGATCCAGAAGCGGTCCGCGGCAGGCAAAGCTTTTACCATACTCGCTGTTGCCGAGGGAGCCATCTCAAAGGAAGACGCTGGACTTAAGAAGAAAGAATATAAAGAAAAGCTGGCGAAGCGGAAATATCCTTCTATTGCTTATGAACTGGCTGAGCAGATACAGCAGAAAACAGACAAGGAAGTCCGTATTACTGTTCCCGGGCATACTCAGAGAGGGGGATCCCCATGTGCATACGACCGCGTGTTTTCTACAAGAGTGGGGGCGGCTGCGGCAGAGCTGATTTTAAAGGGTGATTATGGATATATGATTGCTATGAGAAAGGGAGAGACAGTCAAGGTTCCTCTGCAGGATGTGGCAGGGAAGCTTAAGACAGTAGATCCCGGATGCAGCCTGATCAGGCAGGCCGAGATGATAGGCATCAGCTTTGGAGATGAAGTTCTTGAGTAGCGGGCAGTAACAGCAGGCAGAATGTGAATATGCAGCAGTACTGGGGATTTAACGAATAGTATTGAATAAAAAGAATTAGAACAGAGGTGTGATTCATGTCGTATACGGCGCTTTACAGAAAGTTCCGCCCTGTGTCGTTTAAGGATGTAAAGGGGCAGGACCATATAATTACAACCCTGCAGAACCAGATTAAGGCAGACCGCATCGGACATGCCTACTTGTTCTGCGGAACACGGGGCACTGGCAAGACCACGGTGGCTAAAATATTTGCGAAAGCAGTAAATTGCCAGAACCCGGTGGATGGGAGTCCCTGCGGAGAGTGCGAGATGTGCAGGGCCATTGCGGCAGGAACATCTATGAATGTGATTGAAATTGATGCGGCTTCCAATAATGGTGTGGATAATATAAGAGAAATCCGGGAGGAGGTCGCGTACCGGCCTACAGAGGGGAAATACAAGGTCTACATTATTGATGAGGTACATATGCTTTCCATAGGTGCCTTCAATGCGCTCCTCAAGACATTGGAGGAACCCCCTGAGTATGTGATTTTTATTTTAGCCACGACTGAGGTACATAAGATACCAATTACCATTCTATCCCGGTGTCAGCACTATGATTTTAAAAGGATCAGTATTGAGACTATATCAGGCCGTTTAAAAGAATTGATGGATGCAGAGCAGGTAGAAGTTGAAGATAAGGCAATCAGATATGTGGCTAAGGCTGGCGATGGGTCCATGAGGGACGCGTTAAGCCTGCTTGACCAGTGCATTGCATTTTACCTTGGGCAGAGGCTGACTTATGACCATGTGCTGGAGGTACTTGGGGCTGTTGATACGGATGTATTCAGCCAGCTTTTGCGCAGTATTATTAAGCGGGATGTGCCAAAGGTGCTGGATATTGTGGAAGAACTTGTGATGCAGGGGCGGGAGCTTACTCAGCTAACAACAGACATTACCTGGTATCTGAGGAACTTGCTTCTGGTAAAGACATCTGATAATATAGAGGATGTTCTGGATGTATCTACCGAAAATATGATGCAGCTTAAAGAAGAGTCCGGGATGATCGAAACAGATATGCTGCTGCGCTATATACGGATTTTTTCGGAGCTGTCGGGTCAGCTTAAGTATGCTTCCCAGAAAAGGGTGCTGCTGGAGGTCGCCCTTATTAAACTGTGTACGCCGGCTATGGAGACCCGGGATGATACTCTGCTGGACCGTATCCGTGCAGTGGAAGAAAGGCTGGAGAGTACGGATTTCACGGCAATTCAGGAGAGGGCAGTCCATATAGCCAGTGAAGAGGACAGCGGCGGGAAAAAGGTGCAGGTGAAACCGCAGCTTCCCAGCGCAGTGCCGGAGGATGTACAGGAGGTTGTGAAAAATTTCAGGCCCATTGCAGACGGGGCGTCAGGCCTGCTTAAGACTTACCTGAAAAAGGCAAGGCTGAGCCTGGGTGGAGAGAACAGGCTGATGATAGTTATGCCGGAAGCCATGGAGGCAGAGCTGGTTGGCTCAGAGGAGCACCGCAGAGAGCTGGAAGGATTAATTGAGAATAGAATCGGCAAGAAGGTAGAAGTGGAGGTCCGCCATGTAGAGGAAGGCCGCCGCTTTGAAGATACATTTGTAGACATTGAAAAAAAGATTAATATGGAAATAACAGTGGAGGATTAGTTATGGCAAAAAGAGGAGGATTTCCCGGAGGCGGTATGCCCGGAAACATGGCAAACCTGATGAAGCAGGCACAGAAAATGCAGCGTCAGATGGAAGAACAGGCAAAAGAACTTGAGACAAAGGAATTTACGGCCACGGCGGGAGGCGGAGCAGTAGAAGTCACTATTTCCGGCAAGCGTGAAGTACTGAAGGTCAAGCTGGATGAAGAAGTGGTAGATCCCGAGGATATTGAGATGCTGGAGGATTTAATCGTGGCGGCTACAAATGAAGCGCTAAAGAAGGTGGATGAGGTATCAAACTCAGCGATGTCGAAGCTGACTGGCGGACTTGGAGGCGGCATGCCGGGAATGTTCTAAATATTCTGACAATGGTGGTCAAAAGGGACAGACCCCTTTGCAAAGGGGTCTGTCCCTTTTGAAATCCCAATTGATATTACAGGAGTGGAAGTTAAATGGACTATTATAGTAATCAAATCAGCAGACTGATAGAAGAATTTTCACATCTTCCGGGAATAGGGGCCAAGTCGGCCCAGAGGCTGGCATTCCATATTATTAATATGCCGAAGGAGCAGGTGGAAGGACTGGCCCAATCTTTGGTGGATGCCCGGAATCATGTCAGGTACTGTACACAGTGCTGTACATTGACGGACAGAGAAGTGTGCCCTATATGCAGCAATCCGGACCGGGATCAGAAGACAATTATGGTTGTGGAGACTCCCCGGGATCTGGCAGCGTACGAAAAGACAGGCAAGTATTATGGAGTATACCATGTACTGCACGGCGCCATCTCTCCCATGTTGGGAATCGGGCCAGGGGAGATACGGCTTAAGGAGCTGATGGAGCGGCTACAGGGTGATGTGGATGAGGTAATCATCGCAACAAACTCCAGCCTGGAAGGGGAGACAACTGCCATGTATATCAGTAAATTGATTAAACCTGCCGGGATTAAGGTGAGCAGGATTGCCAGCGGCGTGCCGGTAGGTGGAGATTTGGAGTATATTGATGAAGTGACCCTTCTGCGGGCCCTGGAGGGCAGGACGGAGTTATAATGTAATACATAAATGATCTAGTTTGTAAAGGCAGTATAAATATAGGCAGGACAGGGTGCTGAAGGGGCTGCCCAGGGACAGAAAGTACATGGGAGTTTTTAAATAATGGGTATCGAGGTGGCATATGTATAAGAAGAAGGTAACATCCTCGGATGTGGCGCGCAGGGCCGGGGTATCCCAGGCAACCGTGTCTATGGTGCTTAATAAGAAGTATAATGTGTCATTTTCACGGGATGTGATTAAAAAGGTAGAAGATGCAGCGGCGGAGTTAGGGTATGAGCTTCCCAAACAGAGGAGGAGCAGGGGGAATAAAAAGGAAAAACTTTTAGTTGTCCTTTGCCCGAACCTGACAAATCCCTATTATGTCATGTTGCTGCAGGGGATTGAGTCCCGTGCGACTGAACAGGGATATGGCCTGTTTGTGTGCAATACACAGAGAAACCTGGAGCTAGAGGAACGTTATTTGAAAATCATCCCTTCCCTGAATCCCCAGGGAGTCATTTATACATGCAATCCAAGCCACTGTTTTATGCCAGTGGTGCAGGAACTTTCGGAAAAAATACCATTTGCAGTCATAAATAACCAGAATGAAAAGCTGGATGTAGATGCTGTGGAGCTGGATAACTCAAAGCTGGGAAGGATAATGGCCAGGCATTTACTGGATCTGGGGCACAGGCATGTTGCGTATATTGCGCCCCCTTTGACTGTCAGGCAAAAGCAGAGGTCTAAGCGTGTCGAAGGGTTTCTGAAGGAATTTCAGGAAGCAGGGTTAGGCGAAAATGTGATTATCAAGGCTGCGGATGAAGAGATTGATAAGGATATTCCGGGAATTGATTCTGAATACAGGATAGGGTATGACCTTACTAAAGAATTGTTGGCGGAGGAACAGGGCCTGACTGCAATTGTGGGATTAAATGATATGATTGCATTCGGTATATTGGAGGCCCTGCATGATGAAAAATATAGAGTTCCGGGGGACATATCAGTGATGGGGTGTGATAATACATTATTTGCAAGAATGCATAAAATTTCTCTGACCACAATTGAACATTTTGTAATTTATAAAGGCCGGGATGCCTGCGATATTATTATGAAAAAAATCCATACAAGGAACAGGCAGTATTCGGAAATGGAGCCGGTTAGTATCTATCATGTGGAGTATGAACCTAGGATTGTCACAAGGGGGACTACATCTTATCCAAAGACCAGGAAAAAGAAAAATTAATGCTGTAGCTTAAATTATTAGTAATAATTTGAATGTGAAAATATAAGATGCATATATGGACTGTGTAAAACGATGGGAATGGTAAAAAAATAGAATCTAAATTTAGAAATATTTGAGGATATTTTACTAATAAAATTGAATTATTAATAGATGAAACGTATTAATAATATGGAGCAGTATTGACCGGTTTGGGCGCATTAGCTATAATTAATACTAGAGAAACCAAGGGATTTAAGTTCAAGGAGGAACGAACAATGAAATTTTTCATCGACACAGCAAAAGTGGAGGATATCAAGAAAGCGAATGACATGGGCGTTATCTGTGGAGTTACCACAAACCCATCATTAATTGCGAAAGAGGGACGTGTTTTCGAGGAAGTTATAGCGGAAATTGCCTCTATTGTTGACGGCCCTATCAGCGGCGAAGTGAAAGCTACTACAGTAGATGCAGAGGGCATGATTGCAGAGGGAAAGGAGATTGCCAAAATACATAAAAATATGGTAGTCAAAATTCCTATGACTACAGAAGGGTTAAAAGCCTGCAAGGCGTTAACTGCGGAAGGAATCAAAACAAACGTAACCCTAATCTTTACGGCAAATCAGGCACTTCTTGCAGCAAGGGCCGGCGCCACATATGTATCCCCATTCTTGGGCCGTTTGGATGATATATCTGTACGCGGGACAGACCTGATAGCAGAAATCGCACAGATTTTTGAGGTGGCCGGCATTGAGACCGAAATCATTGCCGCAAGTGTGCGTAACCCGATCCACGTGACAGACTGCGCTCTTGCAGGCGCTGATATCGCAACAGTACCATATAGCGTAATAGAGCAGATGACACATCACCCACTGACAGACGCTGGAATTGCTAAATTCCAGGCAGATTATAAGGCAGTGTTCGGAGAATAGTCAGAATAGCGTGACAATGGAGCGCAAAGGGGACAGTCCCTTTTGCAAAAGGGACTGTCCCCTTTGAAATTCAAATTAGGAGGAATTCCAATGAATAAGTTAGAATTAATGAAAACTGCAAACGAAGTCCGCAAGGGAGTCGTGACAGCCGTTCATAGCGCAAAGTCAGGACATCCGGGAGGGTCATTGTCTGCAGCAGATATTTATACATATTTGTATTTTCAAGAAATGAATATTGACCCGAAAGATCCTAAGAAGGCGGATCGAGACAGATTTGTGTTATCTAAAGGGCATACGGCTCCGGGATTGTATTCTGCTCTGGCACACAGGGGGTATTTCCCAGTTGAAGACTTAAAAACTTTGCGTCATACAGGGTCTTATTTGCAGGGGCATCCCGATATGAAGCATATCCCTGGTGTAGATATGTCATCAGGGTCTCTTGGGCAGGGTGTTTCAGCCGCAGTGGGGATGGCAATTTCAGCTCAGATTTCCGGAGATGGCTACAGAGTCTATACCTTACTTGGGGATGGAGAAATTCAGGAAGGGCAGGTCTGGGAGGCTGCCATGCTGGCTGCCCACAGAAAACTGGATAATCTTGTATTTATTGTTGACAATAATAATTTACAGATAGACGGAGCAATAGATGAAGTTAATTCTCCATATCCGATTGATAAAAAGTTCGAGGCATTTAATTTTCATGTTATTAATATAAATGGAAATGATTTTGATGAAATTGATTCTGCTTTTAAAGAGGCAAGGACGGTTAAGGGGCAGCCAACTGCAATAATTGCGAAGACGATTAAGGGGAAGGGCGTTTCCTTTATGGAAAATCAGGCGTCCTGGCATGGAGCGGCCCCAAATGATGAGCAGTATGAAGCAGCAATGGCAGATTTAGAGAAAGCAGGTGAAGCATTATGTCAGAAGTAAAGAAAATCGCAACAAGAGAAAGCTATGGCAATGCTTTAGCTGAATTGGGAAAGGTACATGAGGATATTGTGGTGCTGGATGCCGACCTGGCAGCTGCTACAAAGACGGGAGTTTTTAAAAAAGCATTCCCAGAAAGATTTATTGACTGTGGTATTGCAGAGTGCAATATGGTAGGTGTAGCAGCCGGACTGGCGGCAGCCGGGAAAGTACCATTTGCGAGCTCTTTTGCAATGTTTGCAGCAGGGCGGGCATTTGAGCAGGTGAGAAATTCTGTGGGGTACCCAAAACTGAATGTAAAAATAGGCGCCACCCACGCGGGCATCTCTGTGGGCGAAGATGGCGCCACTCACCAATGTAATGAAGACATTGCTTTGATGAGGACAATTCCGGGCATGGTTGTGCTTAATCCATCCGATGATATCGAAGCAAAAGCAGCCGTACAGGCAGCATATGAACACGTAGGCCCTGTATATTTGCGGTTCGGGCGGCTGGCAGTTCCGGTAATCAATGATAAGCCAGATTATAGGTTTGAATTGGGCAAAGGAGTTGTGCTTAGAGAAGGCAAGGACGTGGCAATTATTGCCACAGGACTTCCAGTAGCAAATTGCCTTGAGGCTGCAGATAAACTGGCAAAAGATGGAATTGAGGCAAAAGTTATTAATATTCATACAATTAAGCCATTAGATGAGGAACTTGTTATAGCTTCCGCAAAAGAGACAGGAAAGGTCGTTACAGTCGAGGAACATTCCGTTATCGGAGGTTTGGGAAGCGCAGTATGTGATGTACTTGCACAGCAGGCACCGACTAAAGTAATGAAAATCGGTATAAATGACACATACGGAGAGTCTGGACCGGCAGCAGAGTTGGTGAAGAAGTATGGGTTGGATGCAGAAAGTATTTACGAGAGAGTAAAAGGATTTTGCTAAATGTTCAAAGGGGACAGTCCCTTTTACAAAAGGGACTGTCCCCTTTGCTCTCCATTTTCAGAATTGTTTATCAATTTATTTTAATTCTAATTATCATTTTATCTTATGCTTGTTTCTAATGCACCGCAATATTTATCAGTAAGAGTAGCTATCCACCCTTGTTTTGTCTTCGGAAAATGAAAGAGTGTTACTGGCCACATGTGATTACGGATAATATCTTTTTCTATTTGGTTTAATTTAAAGAATTTACTTGCATTATGAAGGGCCCGCTTAGGATGTGTCATCCCATGAAAATGGTCGCCGGTTTTGGCCGCATGTGTATGCCAGTCATATAAGAATAAATCGTGCAGCATTCCCCCCCGTGCTGCGGAACGGGCATCCAAGTGAAGAAAACGGCTCCAGACATAATTATAATATGCCACATGGAGGCAGTGCTGGTAACAGTTGGTGCGGCCATGATGCGGGTAAAGCTTCATACGTAGTACTACCGGGTGTTCGGCAATATCCCGGATACATTCATAGAAGTCCTCTCCCCAATCACGGCGTAAATTTTCTTTTTTATCAGAAGTTTCTTTCTGCAGATCCTTTAATAATTTATTTTGAAATTTCATAATAAGCACCTCGGATTCATAGTTCATCAATCCACATACTGGAGGACGAGATTATATATTTGATGGTGTATTATATTGGCAGGGGCCTATCCATCCTGAGGATATCTGGCTCCTAAACTATAATAACATGGGACATAGGGAGATTCAAATTATTATAGTAAAATCAGTAGAAATATGTTAATCTATTTTTACCTAGAAGGTGTTTGAAAATTCACTCAGCCAGATGTTCCTCTGAGGGCGCAGGGACTGTGCGGTTAATTTAATTGGCCGTATATAGAGGGCGCTGCAAAATATGGTGTATAGATTATGGGGATAAATCGTTCAATGCATTCCAGGTTATTTCTATGCTATTTGGCCTTTGGGGCCATTGCTGTTTAGCAACAATTCTATTCCGAGTCGGAACAAACATTCCATAGTAAATTTTATTCTTGCGGGCAACGGGCCAAATGGACATGTTTACATGTCTATTTGCCGGCTGCCGCTAGGGTCAAATACCCCAATGCTGCATCGCTTTTAGTTTGATGTCCCAATGCTTGCATCGGAGGATTTGGCTACAATTATTTTAGACGAATCTTTAACGGAGTATTTGATAATCTGTATGTCCGGCCAGCTGCTCAACCAGTAATATTTCTGAGCAAATTTAAGCTGTAAAGGGATCTCGTGCTGATCAAGGCTGGCTTGTACACTAAGGCGAAGGTTCAGGTGAATATAGCAGGCTGTCAAAGGTGCTCTGCCAAAAGTGCAGTGAAAAAGTAGAGGAGGTACATATGCCCAGAACCCAAAGAAAAGAGAGCGGGACAGGTTTTTACCATGTGATCGCAAGAGGAAACAATAAAGAGGAGATTTTTAAGAAAAACAGTGATAAGCGGATCTTTATGAAAATATTAACGACGGGGATCAAGGATTATCCAGTTACAGTATATGCCCATTGTATTATGAGCAATCATGTACATTTGATGCTGGAAACCCAGTTTGAAATCTTACCCAGATTTATGCAGCGTATAAATTCGACATTTGCCGGGATCTATAATGGTAAATACGACAGATGCGGGCACGTATTTCAGGGGCGCTATTACAGTGACTGTATAGAAACAGAAGAATATTATTGGTGCTGTCTGCGTTATATCCATAATAATCCAGTCAAAATACACTTGGCCGCAAGGCCGTATAATTATGAATTTAGCAGTGCCCGGGAGTATTATGAGGGTACCTCAAAACTACTGGGGAAAGATGCCTATAAGACCTTAAAAACCAGGTTTCAGACTTCAGAAGAATTTTGGGCATTCCATAGGCTGTTTGAAGAAAAATCATTCCTGGATACCGTTGAAGATGAGCGGATTCATAACTATGAACGTGTTAAGAATCTAGTGGAAAGATACATGTTCGAAAATCAAATCGAGGAGGTTAAGACATTGTTGATAGTAGGAGATAAAAAAAGAGAATTTTTGGAACAATGCAGAAAAGCAACGGGACTCTCTGGACGAAAAATTGAGAATATTCTGAAAATGGATTGCAAAAGGGTCAGTCCCCATTGCAAAAGGGACTGACCCCTTTTGTCGAACGCACCTGACATCAACCGATAAATTCAGCCTTTTCGTTATGCTATGCTTTAGAAAAATTTTATTCAGAGGTGAGTGCAATGGAAAGACAGATTCCTAAAAATGTGCGTCAAATCGGGAACGTCAGTGACAGCCCGAAGATTTATGTAGAAGATTATGTAGATACATTTTTCGCCCAGTTGTGCGAAAAAGCGGGAGAGGAACCAATTGGTGCGTTTCTGGTAGGAGATATACAAAAAACAAAGGATGAGGAGTATGTGTACATATATGGTGCCATTCAGATGCATGACCTAAAAATGTCAGGCAATGAGTATGTGATTGCAGAGGAGACATGGAAAAAGGCATATGAGGACTGCAAGCAGTTCTTTGAGGAAGGGGAAATGCTGGGTTGGTTTGTGGCTCATGCCGGGGCGGCCCTGACTCCAGAGGGGAGTATGGTCAAACTCCATAAGAAATCCTTTCCTAAGAAAAATACAGTTCTGGTGATGAAGGATCCTGTGGAGAAGGACGAGGTATATTTTGTACATAAGCTCAACGACCTGATGGAGATAGGCGGCCATTATACGTATTACGAGAAGAATCCCTGTATGCAGAATTATATGATTTCTTCAAGAAAGAAAAATGGGGTGAGTCCCTCGGAAACTGTTGAGGATAGAGCTACGAAGGATTTTCGTAGTCTGGTTAGAACCCGGGAGGAACAACAGCAGCAGCAAAAAAGGAGCAGCCGTCTGATGTATGCAGTGAGTGCGTGCCTTGTGCTGATTATCATAATAATGGGGGTTACTACGCTGAATAACTTTGATAAAATGAAGTCTGTGCAGACTGCCCTAAATAATATTTCCTCTTCTGCGTCCGGGGATGCGCAAGCGGTGGAGGCCAGGGAGACCAGCGGCAATGTGACTGCAGTGGGGGGAGAATCGCCAGGTGATACAGACGGCAGCCAGCAGGCGAGTGATGGACAGGCCCTGGCTGCAGAAGCAGACGACAATTCCACGAATAATGGAGAAGGGAGCAGTAAGGATGGAAGTTTGGCGGAGGATGATTCAGAAGAAACTGTGCAAATTAAATCGGGTACAAATGGAAGCGACGGTGTTTATGTTGTAGAAGAAGGGGACACTCTGGCCATAATAAGTAAGAAGATGTACGGAGATGTGGGCCATGTGGAGTCTATATGCAAAATGAACGGCCTGTCCGATGGAAATCTGATTTACGTTGGACAGAAATTGCTATTACCATAAAATAATGTTATAATCGTGAAATAAGATGAAGAGAGATAAGTTGATAAAGTAATAAGGGGATAAAAATGGCTAAAAAGAAAAATCCACATATAAGGCTTGCCTACGTATCAGATGTTGAGAATCTGAAGGCCCGGGCAATGAAGCGCAGACGGAGCAGGCGGAGACGGTGGATAATAGCGGCGGTCCTTATCCTTATGATCCTGAGCGGGACCTATTTATTGATTAAAAACCAATCCTATACAAATATACATGAGGCAGCTGCCTATACTGAAGAAACCTCAGACAGCAACAGCTATGCCCAGTTTGCAAACAATATTGTACGTTACAGCCGTGACGGCGTGGTGCTGTTAAACCGAAAGAATGAAGAACTTTGGATTCAGCCGTGCCAGATGCGCAATCCTTTCATTGATGTTAAGGAAGACACCTTTGCAGTGGCGGATATTGAGGGAAATTCCATTCTGGTATTCACTGAGGAAGGCCTGAAGGGGGAGATGGAGACGACGCTCCCAATTGAAAAGATGTCAGTCTCCAACCAGGGCATAGTCAGTGTTATATTAAAGAATGAGAATTCCCCCATGATTGTATCTTATGATGCTACAGGTAATATTCTGGTGGAGCATCAGGTGACTGTTAATAGCACCGGCTACCCTCTTGCCCTTGCTATGTCCGGGGATGGCATGTCGCTGGGAGTGACCTACCTGTCTATTAAGGATGGGACAGTAAAGTCCAGAGTCGCATTTTATAATTTTGGTGAGGCCGGAAAGGCACACACAGATAATGAGGTGGGGATGGAGGAGTATGACGGGGCGGTAATCCCGGAGATATTTTATATGGATGACAGCACGGCGGTAGCGGTGGGGGACAGCTCCTTTATCATTTATGAGGGGAAGGACTCACCTAAAAAGGCAAAGGAAATACAGCTGAAACAGGATATTAAAAGTGTGTTCCATTCGGACAAATATATAGGCTTCGTACTCTTGAATAAGAATAAATCAGGTTATGAGGCACGCTTGTACAATAAATCAGGCAAACAGGTTATGAATAAAGAATTTACCGGGGAATATGGGAATATAAAGATGGTAAATGACGAGATTATTATGTACGATGGATCAAAGTGCTGTATTATTACTGCAAACGGCGTCCTCCGATTTAAAGGGGACTTGAAGTCTGATGCGTTAGAAGTAATTCCCACATGGGGAATTAACAGATACCTTGTGATGAGCGCAAATGAATTAAGAGTGATTTATTTGGCGAAGTAGGAGAAAAGATGAAAAATTGGTTATTGATAATTGTTGGGGTTATATTTTTGGTTAGTATTATAGTGGGATATGTGAGGGGGTTTTTCAGGATAGGCCTCTCATTGCTGTCTACAGTGCTGACGATTGTTCTTATGATCGTGCTGAATCCCTTGGTAGCGCAGGCTCTGACTAAATATACCCCTATTGATGAGATGATAGAGGAGAAGTGTATTGAGGCATTTATGCCGGAGATTTCCACAGAATCCCTTGCAGGCCTGGACTTGGGGGATACGCCCCTTGCAGGCTTGAACGCAGATCAGCTGGCAGATATAAACAGTCTGGACTGGGACAGGCTGGGTATCACGGGACGGGATATTCTGAAAGTCATGGGGGAGATTCCCCGGGATACACAGATCAAGGAAATAGAAGAGTCATCGCTGCCGGTATTCTTAAAGGAAGTCATACTGGAGAATAATAATTCGGAAATATATAAAGAGCTTAATGTTTCCAGTTTTCCCGAATATGTTGCATCGTATATATCACGGATGGTGGTCAAAATACTTTCATTCCTGGTGACTTTTTTGCTTGCAGTTATTATTGTAAAAGCATTGATGGCAGCAGTGGATATTATAGGAGAGCTGCCGGCAATTGGTTTTTTGAATCATTTTGGGGGAGGGGTCATAGGGGCAGTAACTGCTCTTTTATTGGTATGGCTGGGATTCTTGGTGCTTACCATTCTGTACTCGGGTACAGTGGGTAAGGCATGTTTTGAAATGATAGAGAGCAGCCGGATCCTGACATTTTTATATGACAAAAATATTCTGCTTCAGATGCTTCTGAAGTTTTAGATAGATGCGGCTGTTTTACTAATGCAGTTTGGGGTATCAGATTTCGATTTCTCGGCTGCAGCGTGTATATGGCAGTTAATGTATATTGGCTGTGCTGGATTTTGACGGGGATGGTACGGCGCGTGGCGCCGCACCATCCCCCATATTCATTATTCACTATATGTCCAGCGGATATAGCCTGCTTGAGACTGTGAAGAAAAGTCTGTAAATAAGATTCTTCTATGATAATGAAGGGTGA
>ERZ652168.14-NODE-14-length-103633-cov-20.5077_pt1 | contig 103633 bp, 96 predicted proteins | sample MGYA00514763_ERZ652168 | MGnify/ENA metagenome assembly ERZ652168
AATTTTATAACAATTACCCGTAGGATTTCCCCCGCATTTATTCTGGTTTTAACATTTCCATGCTCTAATTTCTGCCGCAGTTTATTTTTCTTGTCTATTTCAGAAAATAAATATTTTGCAGGAATGTGAATATAATAATTCACTTTTTCAGTTCCAAAAGAAAGAAGGAAGAATTTTGGCACATTCCCGAAACCAGGGCCAGTATGCATCATCACACTATGTGTGTTTTATATTATAGGAAAGTCCAGAGAAATTTCTTATAACATAAAATGCAGGGCGCTGCCTGCCATAAAAGGACAGGCCTAATACCCTGCACATAATATAGGCGTATTTTATATCATTCACCGCCCTATTAAATTTCTGAACCGGTCTTTGAGCCTGTCGATGGAGGCCGGAAGTTCACCTTTTTTCTCCTGATATACAGTCCTCACAAAATCTGCAAGATACAAAAGCAATATCAATATGCCTGCAATCCTCCCAATACGGAATGGGATGGCATTTACAATGCGTTCCACAAAAGCATGAAGAATACCAAATAAAATCAAAGTATACAGTCCCCATGCCAGTGTACTTTCCAGGCATAGGATCCCTTTATAATTAAAAGGCTTGTCCGTATAATCCCACCAGATTTCACCAAACATCTTCTCCATGATCCGGGCCGTAACCCATTCAATTGTAGTGGCCAGAATGGCGCCCAGAAAGAACAAAAGAACCCTGTTGTGGCTGTATGGACTGAGCAGAAAATACACTGTCAGTGCTCCAATCCCATAGATAGGACAGATAGGACCCCTGGAAAACCCCCGGTTTGTCCACCTTCTGTTACAGATAGACATGTATATAGACTCAACAAGCCACCCTAGTATACTATATGTAAGGAACCACAATATCACATGATACAGATCATTCCCAAATATCATCTTATCCCACATTCTCAACTCTCCATTTTATTCCCCCGAGCAACGAGCCAAGGGGACATGTTTACATGTCCATTTGGCGGCTGCCGCGAGGGTCTAATATCCCGATGCTTGCATCGCTGCTAGTTTGATGCCCCGTATACTTGCATCGGGGTCTTTGACTTCTATGCACTTTAAATTTACATGCACTATCATAGCACAACTTTTCAGGCATTTCTATTCACTTTAGAAAGTCTTAAATAATTCTTAACTAATTTCAGTAAACAGGCCTTTCTTTAACATAAAAATAGAGTGCTTTACAACACTCTATTTATCTGCACATATTAATTATATTTACGTTTTCTAGCGGCTTCAGATTTTTTCTTACGTCTTACGCTTGGCTTCTCGTAGTGTTCTCTTTTGCGAATCTCCTGCTGAATGCCAGCCTTTGCACAGTTTCTTTTGAATCTGCGTAAAGCGCTATCTAACGTCTCGTTTTCTTTAACGATTACATTTGACATAGTCTCACACCTAACCTCCCCTCCAGCCTTGTATTGTGCATCATACGACTGTTCGGGTATATTTATTGCACTACAAAAGATTATATCATATTTTCACTAAACGTCAACTGTTTCTGGAAAAAAAACTAAGAAAGTTGTCCCTCCAGTACCTCAGCGGCCTTTTTAAGGGCTTCTTTGATACCTGCCGGGTTCTTGCCTCCCGCCTGTGCCATGTTGGGGCGTCCGCCGCCGCCGCCACCCACCATGCCGGCAATGGCTTTGATAAGATTACCAGCGTGGGCCCCCTTAGAAATAACCTCTTCTGTGGCAGTAGCCATAAGGTTCACCCTGCCGCTGCTTTCCGAGGCAAGCACAACCACGCCCTCTCCCAGCTTCTCTTTAAGCTGGTCCCCCAGCTCCCGCAGTCCATTCATGTCCACGCCGTCAATCTGTGCTGCAAGGAGCCGGGTTCCTTTGATCTCCTGTACCTGGTCTGCCACATCCCCCATGGCATCCTGGGCCAGCCTGCTTTTCAGGCTCTCTGCTTCTCCCCGGAGGTTTTTATTTTCAGCAACCAGGTGTGCGGCTTTTTCTATGAGATTATCTGGGGTGGCCTTCAGCACTTTGGCAGTCTCATGCAGTTTCTTTTCCAGTGAATCATAATATTTCAGAAGGCCTTTCGAAGTCAAAGCCTCTATCCGGCGGACGCCAGCGGCAACGCCAGATTCTGAAATAATTTTAAATGCCATGATTTCACCTGTATTACTCACATGCGTGCCGCCGCAAAATTCAATGGAGAAATCTCCCATGTTCACGACACGTACAATATCTCCGTACTTCTCGCCAAAAAGTGCCTGGGCCCCTGTTTTCCTTGCCTCCTCGATAGGCATATTCTCAGCCTTTACAGGAAGGGCCTTCATAATACTTTCATTTACAATATCTTCTGCTTTTTTAAGTTCTTCTGGAGTCACAGCTGAAAAATGTGTGAAGTCAAAACGCAGCCTGTCCTCATTTACGCTGGACCCTGCCTGCTCCACGTGGGTGCCAAGCACTGTGCGCAGGGCCTTCTGCAGCAAATGAGTGGCGCTGTGGTTCCGGGCGGATAAAGCGCGCTTCTCACCGTCCACGCGCAGCGTAGCCTTGTCGCCTGTCTTTAACATGCCGCTGACAACCTGCCCCACATGCCCAATCTTGCCTCCAAGCAGCTTAATTGTATCTTCCACCTTAAATTCACCTTCAGCAGTGCTGATAATGCCTGTATCAGCTTCCTGCCCGCCGCTTGTGGCGTAGAAGGGGGTCTCTTTTACAAACACTGTGCCCCTCTCCCCATCCGACAGGGCGTCTGCCACCTCGTTTTCCGTAGTGAGGACTGTGATTTCTGACTCATGGCTGAGCCTGTCATAGCCGACAAACTGACTGGTTACAGACGGGTCTATGGACTCATAGACTGTAGCGTCAGCCCCCATATAGTTGGTCACCCCGCGTGCATTGCGGGCTGTTGTCCGCTGCACCTCCATGGCCTGTTCAAAGCCTTTTTCGTCTGCCGTAAAGCCTTTTTCTTCCAGAATTTCCTTAGTCAAATCAAGGGGGAATCCATATGTGTCATAGAGTTTGAACACGTGTTCGCCGGAAAGCACTTTACTTCTTTCCTTCTCCATCCCGGCAATCATTTCTGATAGAATCACAAGTCCCTGATCAATTGTTTTGTTGAACTGCTCTTCTTCCTTATCGATCACATTCAGGATGAAATCTCTTTTTTCTTCCAGTTCAGGATAGCCGTCACTGGATCCCTCAATCACTGTCTGGGCCAGGGCGGGCAGAAAACTCCCTTCTATGCCCAAGAGCCTTCCGTGGCGGGACGCCCTTCTTAAAAGACGGCGCAGCACATACCCCCGCCCCTCATTAGAAGGCATAATTCCATCTGATATCATGAAGGTCACAGAGCGGATATGGTCTGTGATTACACGGATGGACACATCCTTCTTGTCATCTTTGCCGTATTCAGTGCCTGCAAGGCGGCATACATGGTCGCGCAGGGTTTTCATCGTATCCACGTCAAAAATAGAATCCACATCCTGTACAGCAGACGCCAGCCTTTCCAGGCCCATGCCCGTGTCAATATTCTTCTGCTCCAGCTCTGCATAGTGGCCTTTGCCGTCATTGTCAAACTGGGTAAAGACATTATTCCAGATTTCCATATACCGGTCACATTCGCAGCCTACTGTACAGTCTTCCCTGCCGCAGCCGTACTTCTCTCCCCGGTCGTAATAGATTTCAGAACAAGGGCCGCAGGGGCCGGACCCATGCTCCCAGAAGTTGTCCTCCTTGCCAAATTTAAAAATCCGTTCTGCTGGAATCCCCATATCTTTATTCCATATCTCAAACGCCTCATCATCGTCCACATAGACAGAAGGATACAGCCGGTCCGGATCCAATCCCACCACCTCTGTCAAAAACTCCCATGACCACTCAATGGCTTCCTTCTTAAAATAATCTCCAAAAGAGAAATTCCCCAGCATCTCAAAGAATGTACCGTGGCGCGCCGTCTTCCCCACATTCTCAATATCCCCTGTGCGGATACATTTCTGGCAGGTTGTCACTCTTTTATTCGGCGGGATCTCCTGTCCTGTAAAATATGGCTTAAGAGGAGCCATCCCTGAATTGATAAGCAAAAGGCTCTTATCATTGTGGGGCACAAGCGAAAAACTCTTCATAGCCAGATGCCCTTTGCTCTCAAAGAACTCCAAAAACATCTTCCTCAACTGGTTTACTCCATATGGCTGCATAACCTTACCCTCCCGGTTTCTTTATCTGAGACAGAAATCTCTGTCTATATACACCCCGGATACCTGAACTGAATATCCCGGCGAGTTGTATCCAAATGTTGCTGCAGACTAATCTGTCACTCTACACAACAGAACTTATATTACAGACATGCCCAGCATTCTTATCTTTGCCTTAGATTTAAACGCCTGGGGGCATTGTATACAAATTCATCAGAAACAGAGTGGATATCGATCCACTCTGTGCCTACCTATCATATCATAGCTGAAAAGGATTTTCAAATATTATTTTAATTCAATCTCCTCCAGTTCCTTTGCCGGAACAGGCGTCGTAGAATTCTTAACATAGTTGGCCAGCGCCTTCTTGGCCTTAGCCACAGGTATATTTGTGCCAGCCCCCGCTATACAGCCTCCCGGGCACCCCATGCCTTCAATCAGGCATCCGTTCATCTTCCCCGCCTTCGCCAAGGTCAGGATCTTCTTACATTCAGCAAGTCCCTCTGCATGTTCTATATTGACTTCCACATCCGGGTAATACGTATTGATACACTTCTCAATGGCCTCGGCCACGCCTCCGGCACATGCATAGCCTCTCCCTGCCCCTGTCGCATCATGGAAGGAAGATTCAGCTTCATATTTAGTCAAATCAATGTTCTTGGCATCAAACATTGCCTGAAGTTCCTCATATGTAACAACAAAATCCACGTCACTGCGCACTGTCCTTCTGGAAGCCTCCAGCTTCTTCGCCGCACAGGGCCCTATAAATACCACCTTTGCATTGGGATGCTCTTTTTTAATTGTCCTGGCAGTTGCCACCATTGGGGTCAGCTCCTGGGAAATCTGGTCAATCAGGTCCGGGAAGAATTTCTTTGCCATCATGGCCCATGAGGGACAGCAGGATGTGAGAAGAAAGGGAAGTTCCCCTGAGACAACCTTCTCCACATAGTGGTGCGCCTCTGCAATTGCTCCAATATCTGCACCCAGGGCCACTTCATATACTTCCGAAAACCCTAATTCCTGCAGGGCCGCCTTGATATTGCGGGGAGTAATATTATCGCCAAACTGTCCTACAAAGGCAGGGGCGATCTCCGCCACAATCTCGCCGCCCTCCTGAAGGGCCCGGGTAAGCTGGAATATCTGTGATTTATCTGATATGGCGCCAAATGGGCAGCTCACCATGCACATACCGCAGGATACGCATTTTTCCGTGTCAATGTAGGCCCTGCCGTATTTGTCCGATACAATGGCCCCCACCCCGCAGGCATTCTTACAGGGCCTTTCCTTTTTGGCGATGGCATCATAGGGACAGGCTGATTTACACTTTCCACATTTGATACATTTATCCTGGTCAATATAAGAACGGTCATTTACCATAGATATGGCGCCCTTTGGACAGACTTCCTGGCATGGATGTGCAAGGCATCCCTTACACATATTGCTCACCTCATATTTATTCTCCTCACAGCTCTCACATGCCGAGGGTACCACCTGCATAAGAGGGGGTTCATAATATTTTTCTGATATATTGCTGGCCTCTACGCCTGCAGTCAGATGGACTGGCTTATTCTCCGGCCTCAGAGACAGTCCCATGGCAAGCCTGAGGCGTTCCCTTACAATGGCGCGGGAACGGTAAGTACTCTCCCGGTATTTTACCGTATCATCATTCACAATTTCATAGGGAATTGCCTCCATATCGTCTAACAGTGTATCTGCATTTGCCTTGAATCCCAGCTTCGCCACTTCCGTAAATACTTTTCTCCGGATTGCCCGGACCGGTGTCTGCAGTCCTCTCATCATAGGTTTTTGTCCTCCCAAATTTTCTGAAAAACGGCAGTTCTATGCCATATCAATTATTTGCACTTTCACTATACCTTTTTGTTAAAAAATAGTCAATACAGATTCTTGTATAAAAAAGGGTACATCATTTCTGTTCCTTGAACAGCCTCTGTGCATAATAGACAGACTGCATTGCATCCTTGCCATAAAAGTCCGCCCCTATCATGTCCGCATACTCCTGGTTCAGGACAGCCCCCCCTACCATTACACTGCATCCAGGGGCCTGCTCCCTGAGAAGCCGGATGGTCTCCTCCATACTGACCACTGTTGTCGTCATAAGGGCGCTTAAACCTACCAGACGCACATCCTGCTCAACGGCTGTATCCACAATTTTCTCAGGGGGCACATCTTTACCCAGGTCAATGACTTCAAAACTATAATTTTCCAGCAATACTTTTACGATATTTTTCCCTATATCATGAATATCTCCTTTTACTGTCGCCAGTATGACCTTGTCTTTTTTATCCCCTTCTCCCCCAGATTGGGCAAGCTTTTCTTTTAAGACTGCAAATGCAGCCTTGGCCGCCTCAGCGCTCATCAGAAGCTGGGGCAGGAATACGCTTCCTTTTTCAAAGCCTTTCCCTACCTGGTCGAGGGCCGGGATTAAATGTGTATTAATGATCTCAAGAGGCGCCTGCTCCCTGACAAGGCTGCCGGTAATCTGCTGGGCCTCCTCCCTAAGGCCTTTTTCAATGGCCATTTGCAGGGACATATCTCCTCCTGGGGCAGAAACTTCTTTTGTTTCACCGCCACTGTTGGAATATTTGGCTATATATGCACTACAATTGTCATCCAGGTTCATCAGCGCATGGTAGGCATAATAGGATTTCATCATGTCCTCTGAAGACGGGTTAATAATACCTGCACTTAAACCGCTTTGCATGGCCATGGTATAAAAATTTGCATTGATAACCGGGCGGGACGGAAGTCCGAATGAAATATTGGATACCCCAAGGACTGTATGGACGCCAAGGCCATAGCGTACTTTCTGCAGGGCCTTTAGCGTCACCGCTGCTCCCTCTGGCTCTGAACTTATAGTCATAGCCAGCACGTCTATGACTATATCCTTCTTCTGTATCCCATATTTTGCCGCCTCTGTTATGATTCGCCTGGCAATCTCAACCCTGCCGTCGGCTGTCCCTGGTATTCCCCGCTCATCCAGAGTCAGGCCGATGACAACCCCTCCGTATTTTTGTATCAGGGGAAAAACGGCATCCATAGACTCCTGCTTGCCGCTGACAGAATTCACCATCGGTTTGCCATTATAAACACGCAGCGCCCTCTCCATGGCTTTTATATCTACCGTGTCAATCTGGAGAGGCAGGCTGGTGACACTCTGCAGCTCAGTCACCACTTCCTGCATGACCTGGGCCTCATCTATGTCTGGCAGTCCCACATTTACATCCAGAATATGCGCCCCTTTTTCCTGCTGGATAATTCCCTCCTTCAGAATGTAATCGATGTCATGGTCTTTCAGGGCCTGCTTAAAACGTTTTTTACCTGTAGGGTTGATCCTCTCCCCGATGATTTTAGAACCATGCCCCAGGCAGACCGACTGACCGTAGGAAGATACGATTGTAATCTCTTTGGCTTCCACCGGCTTTGGTTCTATCCCCTGGCACAGGCCAACCATAGCTTTTATATGCTCCGGCGTAGTACCGCAGCACCCTCCAATAACCGAGGCCCCTCTCTGTACAATCTCATACATCATGGAGGCAAACTCTTCAGGATATACTTCATAGCATGTCCTGCCTTCCACCTGCTTAGGCAAACCCGCATTAGGTTTCACAATCACCGGCAGGGAGGTATACAAAAGCAGCTCTTCTAAAATAGGCTCCATTTGGCGGGGCCCCAGGCCGCAGTTAATTCCCAGGGCATCTACGCCCAGTCCTTCAAGAAGTGCCGTCACAGCAGGGACATCCGCACCTGTGAGCAGCTTTCCCCTCTCATCAAAAATGGTTGTCACAAAAACCGGAAGCCCTGTATTTTCCCTGGCAGCCAGCACGGCTGCTTTCAGCTCATAAGTATCACTCATTGTCTCTATATGGATCAGGTCAGCCCCAGCCTCCTCCCCATAACGCATGACTTCTGCAAATGCTTCATAGGCTTTCTCAAATTCCAGATCTCCCATAGGTTTTAACAGCTTCCCCGTGGGGCCTATGTCCAGAGCCGTATAGATAGTCCGCCCTGCAATGCCGGCCTGCTTCCTTGCTTCTCTTACATGGCCCACAGCCGCTTGGACAATCTCCTCGAGAGTACAGGAAGTGTCATGAAACTTCAGTGCATTTGCCCCAAAAGTATTTGTAAGTATAATATCACTGCCTGCCTCCATATACCTTTTGTGGATCTCCCTGATTATTTCTGGATGTGACAGATTCCACGTCTCTGGGAGCTCCCCTGGCTTTAAGCCGCCCTCCTGCAGAAGTGTCCCCATCCCACCGTCAAAAAATAACAATTCCTTGCCCAGTCTGTCTAAAATCATAATACATCCCTTCTATATATGCAGTCCTTTTTGCCGCAGGCTTCACAGCCTTTTATGTGGCATTTTTCTTTAGTTGCACTCACTCCCATCACCGCTGTCACCGACTTAACCGGAGTCAACATATATCCGTCGGTCATTGTCAGGCCTATGCGCTTTGCACAATCCAGCATCTGCATAATCTGCGCCTGGCAGCTAATGGAAAAGTCCCCGTACCCGGGACTGAAACGCGGCCTTAGGCTCAATCCCTCTTTGGCCAGTTCATTCTCTATGGCCAGCTGGCATTCATCGCAGTACTCTTCCAGCATAGCCGCCCCGCATGCCTGCAGAACCACTGCCCGGGCCATGTCTGTAAGGGATACCCGTTTTAACAGCCTGTCCACCTCCGTCCCCAGTGTAGCTCCAAATAGGACAATTTTAGAGCAGCCCTTTAAATTCCGCCCGAGACTCTTACTTTGTACTTCCAGTGTCCCGAGATAAAACCTATCGTCCCCCGTCTGGGTGAAATCAAATATGCGATAGATGGATTTCCTTCCTGCAGCAGCTTCCAGATCCCGAAAGGAATCTGAGATCAGCGCAAGAGTATGTTCATCTACCGCATGTTTTCCATATCCCAGATAGCGGACAGCCTCTTTTGTCATCCTGTCCATCTGTCATATCTCCTAACACTTAATAATTTCAGCAATATTGCCCATAATGGCCCCTGCAACCCCAGGGTTATTCATGGAATAAATGTGGATATTCTTGACGCCGTTTGCCAGCAGGTCGATAATCTGATCTGTGGCATAGGCAATCCCTGCCTGCAGCATGGCATCTGGATAATCCCCAAACCGGTCCAATATTGCCTGAAAGCGCCTTGGGAATACAGTTCCTGAAAGCTCACAGCTCCTCTTCATCTGACGGGCGCTGGTGATGGGCATAATCCCGGGCAGCACTGGCACTGTGATCCCGGCCTCCCTTATACGGTACAGAAAATTATAGTGGATATCATTGTCAAAAAACATCTGGGTGGTCAGAAAATCTACGCCGCTCTCTACCTTCTGCCTGAGATATTTAATATCGTCCTCCTTGTGCTCATTCTCCACATGCCCCTCCGGGTAGCACGCGGCGCCTATACAGAAATCCCCGCTGTTTCGTATCTCCTCCACAAGCTCATATGCATACCGGAACCGGTCCTCTGAAGGAAACTGTATATCCTGGGGGATATCCCCCCTAAGCGCAAGAATATTTTCAATTCCCAGCTCTTTTAGGTTCCGGATGACTTCCCTGACTTCCGCCTTTGTAGAAGAGGCACAGGTCAGATGGGCCAGGCTCTCTACCCCCAGTTCTTTCTTAATATGCTCCGCTATCCTGGCAGTGTTCCTGCTTGTTCCGCCTCCGGCGCCATAGGTGACACTAATAAAATCCGGCCCCAGTCCGGCAATCTCATCAGCCGCAGTCATCACTTTCTCAATTCCTGCCTCTGTCTTTGGAGGAAATATCTCAAATGATATATGTATCTTATCTTCTCTCAGTCTGTCTATTATCTTCATGTCCTTCTCCTGTGTATTTTTACCAAAATCAACCGCCTATCAGCCCTCTGTACATTTCCTCATAATGTCTTGCAGAATTTTTCCATGAAAAATCAGCGTTCATGGCTCTTTCCACAATCTTGTTCCAGTCCCGCTTTTTATCGTAGTAAATACTCTCGGCATATCGGACTGAGGCAAGCATCTCATGTGCGTTATAATTGGCAAAACTAAAGCCAGTACCAGTTTTCTCAAATTCATTGTATGGCTCCACTGTATCTTTCAGGCCCCCTGTCTCCCGCACAATCGGCAGCGTCCCATACCTGAGGCTCATCAGCTGGCTGAGTCCGCAAGGCTCAAACAGGGACGGCATAAGGAACGCATCACAGGATGCATATATTTTATGGGAAAGCTCGTCAGAATAAAAAATATTGGCTGACACCTTCCCGCCATATTTCCAGGCAAAATGGCGGAACATATTTTCATACTTTACATCCCCCGTGCCTAAGACTACAATCTGCACAGCATCCTGGCACAGCTCATCCATCACGCATTCTACCAAGTCGAACCCTTTCTGGTCAGTCAGCCTGGACACCATGCCGATCATCATGACCTTAGGGTCCACATTGAGTCCCAGTTCCTCCTGAAGGGCTGTTTTATTGGCCGGCTTGTTCTTCCTGAAAGTTTCCACTGTAAACTTCTTTGCAATCTTCGCGTCTGAGAAGGGACAATACTCCTCATAATCCAACCCGTTCACAATCCCGCACAAGTCATTGCTCCTGGCCCTCATAAGTCCGTCCAATGCCTCCCCGTAAAATGGAGTTTGGATCTCACTGGCATATGTCTGGCTGACAGTGGTCACCTTGTCTGCATATACAATTCCACCTTTGAGCAGATTCGCATCTTTATATGCCTCCATCTTGTCAGGGACAAAATAGTACTCTGGCAGCCCTGTTATCTGGCGCACCGTCTTTGTATCCCATACTCCCTGGAATTTCAGGTTATGTATAGTCATCACTGTCCTAATTCCCCGGTAATACTCCCCAAGGTAGCGGAAATTATCCAGATACACGGGGATTAATCCGGTCTGCCAGTCATGGCAGTGGATCAGCTCAGGCCTAAATCCAATCACAGGGAGGATACTCAGCACTGCCTTTGAGAAAAACGCAAACTTTTCTATATTCCATTTCGGGTCGCCGTCATAAGGCGCAGCGCCGCCAAAGTAAAATTCATTGTCGATAAAATAAAATGTTATTTTGTCATAGACACATTTCATAATTCCGACATACTTTTCTTGTCCGGCAATATCCATATAAAAATGGCCTACATATTCCATCATATCTTTCCATTTTTGATGCATACAGCAATATTTTGGCAGCACGACTCTGACATCGTATTTCTTTTTGTCAAAATACTTCGGCAGGGATCCTACAACATCAGCCAGTCCGCCTGTTTTTATAAACGGTACACACTCTGAAGATGCAAATAAAATATTTTTCATAAATAACCCTCCACTTTCCTCAGATTCTCTTCCAAACCTCATATTACTGATTATTATACCGCATATTGCCAGTAATGAAAAGGATTATCTATGCTTATACTCCAATTGTATTGTGTCAGCTATCAGTGCAATAAACTCAGAATTTGTAGGTTTTCCCTTCCCTGTGCTTACAGTATAGCCAAACAATTCATCCAGCGTATCCAGCTTCCCCCTGTTCCATGCCACTTCGATTGCATGGCGGATCGCCCGCTCAACACGGCTGGATGTTGTCTGATACTTTTTTGCCACTGTGGGGTAGAGTACCTTCGTGATTGCATTGAGCACATCCATATCCTCAACTGCCATAATGATCGCGTCTCTGAGATAATGGTACCCTTTAATATGTGCAGGTATCCCTATTTCATGAAGCATATTTGTGACACGGTTTTCCAAGTCTTCTTCCCTTATATTTGTATTTCCAGTTATTTCTTCATTTTTCTTTTCGTGGCTACGGAACACTTTTCTTACAGTTTTTATACGATTCAACAGCATCTCATTATTGAAAGGTTTCATGATATAGTAATTCGCGCCTTTGTTGAAAGCATCTTCTGTAATTTTCTCCTGGCCGACCGCTGTTACGACAATAAAATCGGGGCGTTTTGTCATGGTTTTATCTCCGTTAATCTGCTCCATAACGGTTAAACCGTCCATTTTCGGCATAATCAGATCAAGAAGAACCACATCCGGCTGTTGGTTTTTAATAATTTGACACATCTCCTCACCATTTTTAGCCTTCCCCACCACATTCAGCTCTTTGTCCATATTGATGATTTCTTCAAGCAAATCTAAAATTCGCTCATTATCATCAGCGATGGCCACGTTTAAATGTTCCATAATCCCTCTCTCCTCTAAAGCCCCTTATTGAGAAACGCCACTCGCTTATTATATCTGGCCGTGATAGCAGAATCAAGGCTATTTTGTTGCTCTAATTCGACAAACTGTGACCTTCCGTATTTTCCAACATATTCTCTATAAAGATACCATAACCCTTTGTAGAATCCTGTACAAAAACGTGTGTTACTGCGCCTATGAGCCTGCCGTTTTGGAGAATCGGACTTCCGCTCATCCCCTGTATAATTCCCCCTGTTTTGTCAAGGAGCTCAGGATCTGTCACTTGTATCACAAGTCCCTTGTTAATTTCATGTCCAGAATAGTCGATATCTGTCACTTTTATATCATATTCTTGCACCTCATTTTCGACAAAGCAACGTATAGTAGCATCCCCGATTTCTATTTCTTCCTTTGGGGCAATCTCCACTGGTATTTGTTCTGCAAAAAGTTCGTCAATTTTATCCACGCTTCCATATATCCCTGCATCTGTATTTTTCTCTATAGTACCTAATTTATTATAGCCGTTATAGACAATAATCCCCTCCATGCTCCCTGGGATTCCATTCTCTCCTTTTTTAATGGAATGGACGCTTGTCTTGTATAATGTCCCGTCGGCAATCGAGAGCAGCGCATTTGTGTCTGTGTCATGTATGCCGTGGCCCAGGGCGCCGAATTTACTGTCGCCTGTCAAAAATGTAATGGTTCCCAGGCCCTGCACATTGTCCCTGACCCATAGTCCCAGTTTATAATCCCCCGGACTGCACTCTACCGGTTTGAGCTTTACATCCAGCGTTTCTTCGTCCCTCCTCAGCTTTAGCACCACCTCGTCCCCTGTTAAATGTTTCAAGGCCTCCATGAGCTCTGATTTGTTTTCTATTGTCTGTCCGTTCAACCCTGTTATATAATCGCCGCCTTTAACCAGATGGCTGGCAGGCTCATATTCCACCCCATCCAATCCCTTGATATGCTCTGTATCCAGGATCATCACCCCGTCAGTCTCCATATAAATCCCTACCGGCATTCCTCCAACCAGTACTGTATCCTCATTGATTGTCTCTGTACTTACTTCTGTCTGTTCCACTGCATCAGCGGCAATCCACCCAAAATACCCTGCAGTGCCGGACAGAAAAACGGCACAGACAAACAGTGTCAATCTGCGCAGCCAGTGTTTTCCCATATGCCCACATCCTTTCCTCTTTTTAGTCAGAACATCTTTTGCTTTGAGGAAAAAACTTTCCACAAACCCAAAAACAGATACCTGACAGGTATCTGTTTTAGTATGTACTATCATGGGCTTTTTCACACTGGTATTATCTTTCTCGCTTTGCCATTTCTTTCATCTCGGCGGCGCTTTCCATTATTTTATCTGTCACCTTGGCTCCGCCTAACAGCCTGGCTAACTCCTCTATGGACTGCTTCTTATCCAGGCAGTAAATTTCTGTTTTTGTAGATTTAGAATCCGCTTCTTTGGCAATCCGGTAATGGGCATCTGCCATTGCCGCAATCTGGGGCAAGTGGGTGATACAGATCACTTGCCTTACATGGCCGATTACCTGCATCTTCTCAGCCACTTTCCCGGCAGTGATTCCACTGATGCCAGTATCAATCTCATCAAAGATCAACGTAGGCGTATCTTCTTTATCTGCAAGGACAGCCTTGACGGCCAGCATGATCCTGGAAAGTTCACCGCCTGACGCCACACTCCCAAGAGGCTTCAATGCCTCCCCCGGGTTCGTGGAGATATAAAATTCTCCGTCATCTATTCCCCCGGCTGAGTAGGATTTTAATTTTTCCAGATGCATCTCAAAACGGACATCCAGAAAGTTTAAATCTTTTAAACCCTGTCTGATTTCTTCCACAAAGGATACTGCGGCTTTGGCTCTTACTTTGCTAAGCGCCAGAGAGTATTTCTTTAATTCTGCTTCTTTTTTACTGAGCGCCTTTTCCAGGCCTTTTATATAATTTTCGTAATCTTCCAGTTCATTTAGCCTTTGCTGTTTTGAGGCGCAATATTCCCGGATTTCGCTGACACTATTTCCATATTTTGCCTTTAAATGGTTCATTAGGTTCAGCCTGTTCTCGGTCTCATAATACTCTTCTTCAGAAAACTCAAAACTTTTGGCATACTCAGACAATTCTCTGTTAAAATCATTTAACAGGCTGTCAATCTGGTTAAGCTGTCCATACAGGGCGCTCCCTTGCTCGTCACATTCTTCTACATCCTGAAGGGCACGGATGGCCCGGCTTAAATAATCACTGGCATTGCCCTGTGCCCCCCCGCTGGTATACTGGTATGCTTCCCCAGTGCTCTGGGCAAATTTGCGGCTGTCTGCCATCTTCCGGTACAGCCTCTCCAGGTCTTCATCCTCATTGTCCAAAAGGGCGGCTTCCTCGATTTCTTGAATTTCAAATTCTGCGAGAGCGATTTCCTTTTTCCTGCCCTCCTCATCCAGGCCGGACTCCTCCAGGGACTTTCTGCATTTCTGATATTCCCTGAAAGCAGACGCAGCCTGATGCTTTAAAGGCAGCGTCTCATCCTTCGCATATAAGTCAAGAAGTGACAGATGGTTCTTCTTGTGCAGCAGCGTCTGATGCTCATGCTGGCCATGGATATCGATCAGAATGCCAGCCACATCACGCAGCGTCCCCATATTCACGGTCTCACCGTTAATCTTGCTTGTGCTGCGGCCCTCCATCAGTTTCCGGGAAAGTAATATCACCCCGTCTTCCGGGAAAATATCCAACCCTTCAAGCTGCTTTACTATATGATCTTCCTCCACAGTAAAGGCTAGTTCCACCAGGCCAAACTGGGCACCCTTCCTGAGCATGTCCGCACTGTATTTCCCCCCCAGTGCAAGATTGACAGAACCCAGGATGATAGACTTCCCTGCCCCGGTTTCACCGGTCAGAATATTAAGTCCCGGCCGGAATTCCACTTCAATTTCATCAATCAATGCTAAATTTTTTACATGCAAGTATTGTAACATACGCTTTTCCTAATTCCCTTTTGACACAATCTTCCGGATTTTATCCATCACAGTTACCGTTTCCTCCACACTGCGGACCGCGCACATAATGGTGTCATCCCCCGCTATGCAGCCCACCACTTCCTTCCACTTCATGGCGTCTATGGCCGCGGCCACCGCCATCGCCATTCCTGATACCGTTTTTATCACAAGGATATTCTGTGCCATATCCATAGAAACATACCCATCTTTCAAGACACGGATATATTTCTCACCCATCCCATCCTCTTCCGGCTTAAGGACCACATACTTCTGCTTACCGCCATCCACAGATACCTTCGTAAGCTTCATGTCCCGGATGTCCCTTGATACCGTCGCCTGGGTGACTTTAAAGCCTGCATTGTTCAGGCGCTCTGCCAGTTCCTCCTGAGTCTCAATGGTATACTGGCTGATTAGTTCAATTATTTTTGCATGACGGCTGACCTTCATCTTTCTAGTTTCCTTTCATTTTCTTGCGCATGGTCTTCATAAAGCTCTCCTTGCTGAGTTTTACAAGCCTGGTTGTCACCTCAGCTTTTTTGATTTTAATTTTATTCCCGGTTACAAGAGGGATCGTATTCGCGCCGTCAAATGTAACCGAGGCGTGCTCTGTCTTTCCATAGCGCCCCTCTGCAATCTCTACTTCCACCACATCTTCCGCAGAGAGTACCACACTGCTTGTGTTTAATGCATGGGAGCAGATGGGGGTAATGACAAACATGCTGGCCGTAGGTTCCACAACAGGCCCCCCCGCTGAAAGATTATACCCTGTGGTCCCAGTAGGTGTGGATATAATCACCCCGTCTGCCAGATAACTATTTAAAAGCACACCATTTACATAAATATTAAAATGAACAACTCTCAGGCTTCCCTCCCGGGTGACGACAATGTCATTGAGCGCCACATCTGAGACAACGCCCTCCACTGCGCCGTGGGCCATCATCCGCTCTTCAATATCCAGGCGTCCCGCAAACAGTCTGTCCAGGGCCCTCTTATAATCCCGAAGCTCTACCTCGGCTAAATATCCCAAAGTGCCCAGATTAATGCCCAGCAGGGGAATATTATACCCTTCCAGCTCTCTGGCTGCCCGGATCAAAGTGCCGTCGCCGCCCAGCACAATCCCACACTGCACGCCTTTTGGCACCGTCCCCTCTATGATATGGCCTTCAACATCCTTTTCTGCCAAAATACCTTTTCTGCCGTTTTCCTCTATATACCTCAGTATCTCACCAGTAATGGAATAATCGGTATCCTTCAGTTGGTTCGTTATCACATAAAAATTATCCATTGTTTCCCTCTCATTTATTGAGTGTACTAAATGCCTTTGCAACCACGTCCGCCGGTTCTATCTCTGGAAGCAAAACTTCCCCCCGGCACTTTTTAAGATGGATCAGGTACTCAATATTCCCCTCCGGCCCTTTTATAGGAGAAAAATCGAGATTTTTTACCTCCAGTCCGATGGAGGCTGCATATGAGATTATTCTTCCCACGACCTCACAGTGCGTGCTCTGTTCCCGGACAACTCCCTTTTTTCCGACTTTTTCCCTGCCCGCCTCAAACTGTGGTTTGATAAGCGCCACGATCTCCCCGTCTTCAGTTAAATACTTTTTCACTGGCTCCAGCACTTTTGTCAGAGATATAAAGGATACGTCAATTGAAGAAAAGCCAACCATCTCCCCGATATCCTCCAAAGTCACATAGCGGATATTGGTTTTCTCCATGCATACAACCCTGGCATCCTGCCTTAACTTCCAATCCAGCTGCCCTCTCCCCACATCAATGGCAAAGACCTTCACCGCCCCGTTTTGGAGCATACAGTCTGTAAACCCGCCAGTGGAAGAACCCACATCTGTACATACTTTCCCTTTCACAGTAACATCAAAAACCTGCAGGGCCTTTTCCAGCTTCAGGCCCCCTCTGCTGACATAGGGAAGGGTATGCCCCCTGACCTCAATCTGCACATCCTCCGGGAAAGCAGAACCGGCCTTATCTTCCCTCTCCCCGTTTACAAATACACTGCCTGACATGATAACAGCCTTCGCCTTCTCCCTTGACTCTGCCAGGTTTCTTTTTACCAGCAATATATCTAATCGTTCTTTCATGGCCGCCCATCCCTTATCGTCACATACTCTGTAATAATCCGCTTCACCACTGTATCCTCATCCAATCCGACTTCCCGCCTGAGGACATCCACATTGCCGTGCTCCACGTACTCGTCCGGTATCCCAATATTTAGGACATGGACATCCAGGCGGGCCTTTGCTATGTAGGAGAGCACCTGCTCCCCATACCCGCCTGTCAATATATTTTCTTCTACTGTCACAATCAGGCTGTGTTCTTTTGATATGAGTTCAAGCATTTCTGTGTCCAATGGTTTCATAAAGCGGGCATTGATGAGGGTACAGCTATAGCCTATATCCTTGATCCTGGCGCGCACTTTTCCGGCCAATTCTGCCATGTGCCCTACAAAGATAAGAGCAATATCTTCCTCTTCAAACAAAACCTCACTTTTCCCATACGCAACCGGACTGCGGAAATCTCTCATCCCTTCATAGGCCTCCCCCCGGGGGTAGCGCAGTGCACAGGGAAAGCCAAAATCCACGGCAAACCTGACCATGTCCGCCATCTCCCACCTGTTTTTCGGGGACATCACCGTCATATTGGGAATTGTGGTGAGGAAGGACAGGTCAAAGAGGCCCTGATGTGTCTCCCCATCACTGCCTACTAAGCCTGCCCTGTCCACTGCCAGCACCACAGGCAGGTTCTGCAGGCATATATCGTGTATAGCCTGGTCATATGCCCGCTGTAAGAAGGAAGAATAGATTGCCACGACTGGCTTCATCCCCCCTGCCGCCAGTCCTGCTGCAAATGTCAGCGCATGTTCTTCTGCAATCCCCACATCAAAAAAACGTTCCGGGAAGTACCTGCGGAAACGCCCAAGGCCAGTGCCGTCGGCCATGGCTGCCGTGATTGCAGCTACCTTGTCGTCATTCCTGGCAATATCACACAGCACCTTTGAAAAGACATCTGTATAGCTGTCTTTACCCTCTGCGGGGACAGCCTCCCCCGTTGACACATCAAAAGGCCCTGTCCCGTGGAATCGTGCAGGATTATCTTCTGCCGGTCCGTACCCCTTCCCCTTCTGTGTCAGTACATGTACAAGAACCGCATGGTCCACCCGCTTCGCCTCATTTAATATCTTATACAGCTTTTTAATATCATGCCCGTCTACGGGGCCCAAATAGGTGATGCCCATATCTTCAAAAAACATACCCGGGACAATCAGCTGTTTGATGCCGCTCTTTGTCTTTCTCATCTGGTGGACAATCTTCTCACCCTGCACGGGGATCTTCAAAAGTGTATCCTCCACCCCTTTCTTAAGGCCAGTATAAGCCTCAGCCGTGCGCAGTCCGTTCAGGTACTTTGAAATGCCGCCTACGTTCTCAGAGATGGACATATTGTTATCATTAAGCACAATAATAAAATTACTCTTTAACCTGGAGGCATTATTCAACGCCTCATAGGCCATTCCCCCGGTCATAGCGCCATCCCCTATAATTGAGACAACATGATGGCCCTGCCCCTGGATGTCCCGTGCAGCCACATATCCTAACCCTGCCGAGATGGAGGTGGAGCTGTGTCCGGTATCAAAGGCGTCACAGTCGCTCTCTTTCCTTTTGGGGAATCCGCTCATCCCCCCATATTTCCTCAAATCGTCAAAGCCTGCCCTGCGGCCTGTGAGCAGCTTATGGGTATAAGCCTGATGGCCCACATCCCAGATCAGCTTGTCCTCAGGGAGGTAAAAAGCCATATGAAGAGCCATCGTAAGTTCCACGACCCCCAGGTTTGAGGCCAGGTGCCCCCCTGTCCGGCTGATTTTTGCAACCAGGAACTCCCTGATTTCTTCTGCCAGTATATCCAGCTCCTCCTGATTTAGCTGCTTGATATCATTCTCTTCCTGCATCCGTTCTAATACCATAAGGAATCTCCCTCTCTATTTGTCACGGTAGATCAATGACTCCAGTAATTGCTCCAAATAACTGTCCTGGGGCTGTAATTCATGGAGGGAAGCCATGGCCTCCCTGGATATCTGTCCCACAAGCCTGCCTGCCTCCTCAATGCCTTTTAATGTCACATAAGTCGTCTTTGCATTCCTCTCATCACTGTGTATAGGTTTGCCAAGGACCGCTTCTGTACTGGTGACATCCAGAATATCGTCCTGAATCTGGAATGCCAGTCCTACTTTCCTGGCGATTGCTTCCATCTGCCCTACCTGTTTTGATCCGGCATCTGCCAATACAGCCCCCACCATCATGGAGGCCTCGATAAGAGCCCCTGTTTTCAGTCTATAGATAAAGTCCAGCTTTTCCCCTGAAATCACTGTCCCGCTTGACTTTACGTCCACCACCTGGCCCCCTATCATGCCATAAATACCGGCTTTCCCCGCCAGGATTTGGAGGGCCCGCCCAATACATAAGCTGCGGCCAGGATCCATATCAAAGGCCCTGGCTGCTGTCTCAAAGGCATAATTTAACAGAGCGTCCCCGGCCAGGATCCCCAAATCCTCGCCATACACTACATGGGTAGTCTTTCTTCCTCTCCGGTAATCGTCATTATCCATGGCCGGCAGGTCATCATGTACCAGGGAGTAAGTATGGATCATTTCAATGGCAGCCATAAACGGCTCTATCACCTCACCCTGGCCGCCAAACAGAGAGAAAGCCTCCTGCATGAGCATGGGGCGGAGCCTCTTCCCTCCGGCCATTAGGCTATATTCCATTGCCTCCATAATTACAGACTGGTATCCCTCTGATGGAGGCAGGTACTGGGAAAGAATACGCTCTATATTCTCCGTCCTTTTTTGATACTCCTCTTTAAAAGTCATGCTCCTCACCATCCTCATCCAGAATCTGCACCTTCTTTTCCACTGCATCTATAGTCTCACTGCACTGCCTGAGCATATCCATCCCATTCTGGTACAGAGAAAATGACTCCTCAAGGGTGATATCCTCCCCCTCCATCCTGGCAATGACCTTGTCCAGCCCAGAAAACAGTTCTTCCAGGGAAGGCCTTTCTTCCTCCTGCTGGCCCTGTTTATTTGTATTTACCGCCATCTGGCTTCACCTCCGTTATCTCCCTGACAGCTGCCCGCACATATCCATCTGTCATATATATTTTCAGTACATCTCCCGCCTGCACCTGCGAAACTGTTTTAACATTCTTACCGCCGGCATTTTCCACATAGGAATACCCCTGATTTAATTTAGCAAGGGGAGAACACCCTTTCATCTGTTCTATATATAATTCCAGCCTGCGCCTCCTATCCTGCAGGGCCGCCTCCATCAGAAACGCCATCCTCTGGCGTAAATCGGCAAGCCGCTGCTGCTTCTCCAAAAGTTTCTGCCTGGGATGCTTTAGCTTTAACTTTAGCGCCGCCTGTTTGGCCCGCTCTCTTTCTCTTGAAATCCGCTGCCCCATCAGTTTCCTGAGAGCCAGTTCATATTCCCTGACTGCGCTGGCTGTCCCCAGGTATTCATACACGGCAAGCTCCGCCGCCGCCGAGGGCGTAGGGGCGCGCATATCCGCCACATAATCTGCTATGGTGGTGTCTGTCTCATGCCCCACGGCTGAGATGACCGGCACCAGGCAGTCAAAGATTGCCCTGGCAACCACTTCTTCATTAAAGGCCCATAAATCCTCTATAGATCCGCCTCCCCGGCCCACGATTATAACATCTACCTTTTTTTTCTCCAGCATTTGAATTCCCCGGACAATACTGTCAGCAGCTCCGTCACCCTGTACCTGGGCCGGATAGAGGATAAGCCTGACATAAGGGTTCCTCCTGGCAGCAATATTGATAATATCCCTCACAGCCGCTCCCGTGGGCGCTGTCACTATCCCCACTGTCTTCACATACTTCGGGATAGGCTGCTTATATTCCTGTGCAAACATCCCCATCTGGGCAAGCTCAGACTTTAATGCCTCAAATCTCTCATATAGCAGCCCTGCCCCGTCCAGTATAATCTCACGGGCATAGAGCTGATATTTCCCATCCCTCTCATACACACTGACAGCTCCCAACACAACCACCTGCTGGCCCTCCTGCATACGAAAAGAAAGTCCTGACCTGGAGCCTGCGAACATAACGCAGGCTATGGTGCCGGACTCATCCTTTAATGAAAAATATATATGCCCTGAAGTATGGTATTTACAGTTAGACACTTCACCTTTCACATAAATCCGGTTCAGCATAAAATCCTGTGTAAACATATTCTTGATATAGGCATTTACCTGCTTTACTGTATATACATTGCGCATCCCTTATCTCCCGCCGGGCCAGGGTCAGTCCTCCTTATCACCCGCCAGCTTTGCCAGCACTCCATTTACAAAGGAAGGCCCTTCCTTGCCGCTGAATCTTTTGGCCAGCTCCACAGCCTCATTAATTGCTACTCTTTTTGGTACTTCATCATCCCATTTCATCTCGTAGACAGCAAGGCGCAGGATGGTCAAGTCTACCTTGTTCATTCTAGTAGTCTTCCACCCAGACGTTTTCTCATTCAAAATGCAGTCAATCTCTGGTATTTTTTGGCTGGCCGCCTCAAATTTTCTCTTTATGTAGTCTCTATCATCCTCAGATGCACTCTGCAGGTTATCTAAATATAACAGCAAGTGCTCTGGCATATCACTGGTCTCATTGAATTCAATCTGGAAAAGCATTTTAAAAATATGCTCCCGAAGTTCTCTTCTTACCATGTTCGCTCCTTTCGCCCCATCCCCATTATTCTGTAAAGACCCACCCGCAAAAACTTATTTTAGGGTTCTCCAGCCTGGATAGGGTAAAGCGGAATTATCCGCCCACCAGACTCCCTAAGTCCCTCAAAAATGAGGGACCTGCTCCGGTCTGCGCGCCGATGCACAGCTGCTTTGGCAGCTTGCCTCGGCACATCGTGCGCATCCTGCGGAGAGTTTATGATGTGGGAAAGCCGAAGCTTTCCCACATCATAAAGAAAGGGATGTCTTACGACATCCCTTATTATACTACACACCCTCTGCCCTTTGCAACGAAAAGGTTATGAAGGGTTCTCCATTTCTACTCCTGCAACCTTAATATTGACATCTGCAACTTCCAGTCCGGTCATGTTCTCAATGGCATTCTTTACTTTCTCCTGCACCCTGGATGAAATCTCCATGATGCTGTAGTTATATTTCAGGTTCAATGCCAGGGAGACAGTCACAACGCCTTCCAGCACATCAACCTTTACGCCTTTTGAAATATTCTTCATACCCAGCTTGCCTATCAGTTCGTTGGTTATATTCCCTGCCATGGAAGCGACTCCTTCCACCTCTGTGGCTGCCAGGGCCGCAATGATTGCCACCACCTCATCTGCAATCTTCACCTCGCCCAAGCTGGAATCATTCTGTATTGTATACGTATTTCTTTCGTCCTTTGCCATCGTAAAAACCTCCTGTTGGTTTAATCTCTTTTTATATTATAACAAACAACCCAATATTTGAAAAGGGTAATATCAGGAACGCCCAAATTCAGACAGCTTAAGGCCCTGGTTTCTGTCCAGGGTCATCTTAATGCTCCACTCATGTGCAAAAAGAAGCAGGGGACGCCCTTTTAGGTCCTTAATCTTCTTCATATCGGAAGTCCCAACCAGCCTGTCCATGTCGGCGTCATGGTTTTCAATCCAGCGGATATGCTCATAGGGGAGGGGTTCAAGTTTAATCTCCACATTGTATTCATTGACAAGGCGGTATTTCAGCACGTCAAACTGCAGGACGCCAACAACACCGACTATAATTTCCTCCATACCTGTATTAAATTCCTGGAAAATCTGGATGGCCCCCTCCTGGGCAATCTGGTTAATCCCCTTTACAAACTGCTTCCTCTTCATAGTATCCACCTGGCGTACCCGGGCAAAGTGCTCCGGGGCAAACGTGGGGATTCCCTCATATGCGAACCGTTCTTTGGCGGTGGTCAATGTATCCCCAATAGAAAAAATACCTGGGTCAAATACTCCGATAATGTCGCCCCCGTAAGCCGTTTCGATCATCTTACGCTCACTGGCCATCATTTGCTGGGGCTGGGACAGCCTGACGTCCTTGCCCCCCTGCACATGATACACAGACATCCCCGCCTCGAACTTGCCAGAACAGATCCGCATAAAGGCAATCCTATCTCTATGCGCCTTGTTCATGTTTGCCTGGATCTTAAATACAAAGGCTGAGAAATCCTTTTCTGACATCGGGTCTATCTCCCCTTTGTCAGATTTCCTTGGGAGGGGTGAGCTTGTCATATCCAGAAAGTGCTTAAGAAACGTCTCAACGCCAAAGTTTGTCAGCGCCGACCCGAAAAAAACTGGTGAGAGCTCGCCTCTGCTTACAAGCTCCTGGTCAAACTCAGCGGCTGCGCCGTCCAGAAGCTCAATCTCCTCCTGGAGTGTCACTTTTGCTTCAGTCCCTAATATCCAGTCCAGTTCCGGGTTATTGGCATCCAGTACCTTAACCGCTCCGGTGGCCGTCCCCTTATGAGTGTCAGAGAACAGATCTACCTCCTGCTTCTGCCTGTCATATACCCCTTTGAAGGCCTTACCCGAACCTATTGGCCAGTTTACGGGACACGTGGCAATCCCAAGCTCTTTTTCAATATCATCCAACAAATCAAAAGTATCTTTCGCCTCCCGGTCCATCTTATTGATAAACGTAAAAATAGGTATGTGCCTCATGACACAGACCTTAAATAATTTTCTTGTCTGGGCCTCCACCCCCTTGGAGGCATCAATGACCATGACCGCGGAATCTGCAGCCATCAAAGTTCTGTACGTATCTTCAGAAAAGTCCTGGTGGCCGGGCGTATCCAGGATATTGATACAGAATCCACTGTAATTAAACTGAAGTACAGAGGATGTAACGGAAATCCCCCTCTCCTTCTCAATCTCCATCCAGTCTGATACCGCATGTTTTGCCGTCGCCTTCCCCTTGACAGAGCCGGCCTGGTTAATGGCGCCTCCGTACAGCAGAAACTTTTCAGTCAGCGTAGTCTTTCCCGCATCGGGGTGGGAAATAATTGCAAATGTCCTTCTCTTTTTTATCTCATTCGTAATCTCTGACATATTCTTCCTCTCCTGTCCTTACAAAGTCCACGGTACAAAGCATATCTGCCCCGCCGGGCAGGAACTTCCGGCAGAACAGATACCTCTTTATCCAGGACATATTTAATAAGTTTAACATAAGAAATAATCTGCCGCAATTGTTTACTGGAAATATTCTTCCCCTTTTCCAGAAATTATAAACTGGACTGTATGTAATTTCCTGCCGCTTTTACTCAGCTCCCTCATGGATAGGAGTAATGACAATATTTTCCGGCGCTATGCTTGTTTTTCTTGTCACGATGTCCTCTATCTGCGCCCGGTTGGCGTCTGTAAGCTCTGCACTGTTCACCACAATATCCGCGGAGTCCTCTGTCAGGCTGACCACGGCGTCAGAAAACCCTTTTGAGGACATCAGTGTCTCTATGGCAACCTCCTGCTCGGAAAGCTCCGTCATTTTTACCATCTGTGCAATGGCATCCTGCTTCTCCTGGTCGCTGATGTTTGTATTGTCTATAATAGACTGCAGTGTCTCCTTATTTTGGGCCCGCACCTGTTCTCTTGCCACCTTTGCCTGTGCCACAGTGGTGTCTGTGCCGCCGTTTGTAAGAACAGCCTCCCCGGGCGTCCCTTCTATCTCAGAGTCATTGCTGGCAATATCCCCGGATCCTGTTTCAATATCCTCCTCCGAAATGTCTAACAGCTCCTTGTTCGCCAGTTCTGCATTGGCCTCTGTGGTACTCTTCTCGGACTGCCCGAACAGCCGCCCTGAATAATTCAGGTATCCGGCGATGGCAATCATAACTGCCAGTGTAGTAATGATGATCTGATTTTTCTTAAATAAACGCTTCACTTGGAATCCTCCTTTTATGTATCAGTCCTTTTCATTATTTTTATTTTATGCGCCTCTACTCCGAATAATGCCTGGATCGCCTCAGTAATGTTCTGCACGACAACTGCATCGTCCCCTCCCTGGGCGATCACAAGCACGCCCGCTATTTCCGGCGCCATTTCTTTACTCACATAGGGGGACTGGGATCCGTCCGATGTCTGTTCATATATGCTTGTTTTATCGGCTGTCTGATCCTCTACAGTCCTTGTGCCGCCTGAACTGTCCTCCTCCTGTGACACCTGGCTGCTGCTTTGCTGGTCCTTTTCCACAATCTTTTGGCCTGATGATTTAAGAGTAATCATCACCTCCGCTTTCCCCACCCCCTCTACACATTCCAAAGCCTCTGCAACCCGCCTTTCCATATATTCTTCATATTCACCGCTGGAATTCTGAGAAGAATATGAGCTTAAGCCATCCTGCACGGAGGTATCTTCCCTCTCTGTGCCGCCCCCCTTTTTATCTGATGCAGGGATAGCGATGACCACAAGGAGAAGTCCTGCCAGAAATATAATAAGCAGCTGGTTTTTTCCGGGAATCCCTTTCTGGCCTTTGAGTTTTTCTACGATCTCCTTCCACTTATTTTCCAATCTGAATCCCCTCCACTTCTATCTTATTTGGGTCCGTCTTAGGATCTTCCCTGCTGCTATCATTGTATTGGTATTCCTGGGGTAAAAAATCCAGGATGTCCATCTCCTCCAGATACATTTTATGGGCCTCAATTTCCTCCTTCTCCATCTCATATTCCCTGCTGTGGTACAATTCATAAAAGGTCTGTTCTATCCCCGCCAGCTTAAGTACAGGCGTGAGCATAAGCAGTATCATGACTAATCCGGAAAAAAACTGTACGTATTTTTTGTACTCCTTTCCGGGTATGATCTTAAGCACCGCCGTCATAATAACCAGATAAAAAGCGATATTCTGTATCCACTCATATAAATACTCAAACATTCCTGCACTCCTTCTATGTCCTTAAGTGGTGGAAGCCGCTACAACCGCGATTGTCAGCAAAAACAGCACCCCGGTGGAAAAAATCACTTTCACAAGCAGCTCAAACCCCTCACTCACACCGCTTATGCAGCCTGTAATTCTTTTATCAGATACAGGCTGCACCAAGGCTGCCGTCATTTTGTACAAAAACATCATAACCACCATCTGCAGCAGAGGCACTGCGCAGATAGCTATGAGTATCACCGCCCCTGCCATGCCAATACCATTTTTAATCAGTACGGCGGCCCCCAGTACCACATCTGTCACCCCGCCTATGGCGCCCCCTATACCGGGTATGGCCTCGGCAGTTTTTGTCAGTGTGCTTCGCTTTAAAGTGTCAATGGCGGGCGCCAGCATGGCCTGTATTATATTGATCCCTGCCACACAGGCTAAAAGTGTCTTTAGTATCCACTCTGCCAGTTTTTTTAGCAGGCCGGCAAACTGGGATAAATATTCCTCCCCTGAGAGATAATTCATAACCTGCACCATAATATAAATATTGATTACAGGGAGCAGGAACCTAAGTATCAGTACCTCTGCCACATAAATCAAAAACAGCACAATATTATAAAAAATCAATGCGCTGCTGCTCCCTGAGGCAATGGCAACGGCCAGGAAATAACTGGGGCACAGCACACGCATAAAATCCAGCAGCAGCTCAAGCTGCCCTTCAATTCCATCTACTGCTATCCTAAATGCATTCAGGCACATCGTAATCAGAAGCATATACAATACATAAAAGCTGATCTCTGACACCTGCCTATTCTGAAAAGCATTGGAAAAATTTGTAAACACGGCGGCGATCACTGCAATTAAAAGCATATAGGCAAGATTCTGCCTGTTATATCTGAATTCATAGGCGGCCTGGTCTAGAATAAATTCCCCTATAAGTTTGCCGGCATTTTCCCACTCCCCCTGGACCAGGCCCTCAACCAGGCCCTGAAAGTCCATTTTTTCCTCTGGGAATATTTTCTGCAGGCTGTCGTCTATTTCCTGAAAGTCAAATTCATCAAACAGCTTATCCTGAGTTTCCTGCGCCACAGCATTGTAGTCTGTCCCATTTTCCTCAACGCCTGCCGTATCTTCCCCGGCCCTTATTCCTCCCTCCTCCCTATCCGCCGCATATACTTCTGAATCATTGTGATACAGTCCTGCGGCGGCAGCCATGGCAGCAGAGAAAATAAAAATCAGGCAGTACTTTGCTGCTTTTCTCCTGCCTATCACCATGCCCCCTATCCCTTCCAGCCTCATGTCAGGAACTCCCTGATGGTTTCTAAAAGTGCCAGCAGCACAGGCATGCCCAAAGCCAGGATGGTCAGTTTACTGAAAATTTCTATCTGTACCGCAATGGTCTGGTGCCCTGCGTCTTTACAGACACTGGAGGAAAATTCCGCTATGTATGTAATCCCTATCATTTTCAGCATGGTAGCAATATAGCTTGTATCAATTTTAATATACTGGTTGATCTGTGACACAGTCCTTACAAACATTTCGAGACGGTCCACAATACATGCAAAAATAAGAATACTTACAGCCACACTCATATAGATTCCATATTCAGGTTTCCCTGTTTTAAATTGTATAGATAAAAGTGCCCCTATCACGCCGATTATCCCGATTTGGATCATACTCATAGAGATACCCTCCTTTCTTGTACTCCGGCTACAGGGAGAAAAGCTGTTTGATCGATAGAAATAAATCATATATATACGGCAGTACCCATGACAGTACAAGGATCAGTCCGGCGAAACTTGTCAGAAATGCCTGCTCGTCCCTCCCGCTGTGCTTAAGCACCTGGCTTAAAATGGATACCAGGATGCCTACCGCCGCAATTTTAAATATCAAATTTATGCTCATGGGCCCCTCCTGTCTATATCAATATGACAACAAGAAAGATCCCTCCCATCACTCCCAGACAGTTTCCGATTCTTTTCTTTGCTGCCATCCCCTCTCTTACCTTCTCGATTTCCAGCTCCAGCCGGTTTAGATACAGCTGCATAGTGCGGTCCGATGTCCCCCTGTCAAGCTGCCCTAAAAAGGTTCCCAGCTCCTTTAGCTGAATGGAATGGGCACTTTTCAGCTTAAGTTCCCCCAGGCATGTGTCAATGCTCCGGTTCCAGATCTTGGCAAACCCATCCTCCTCCCTGTTCTCAACCTTCCTCTCCATGGTCACAAGCCATGTCCTGTAAGGTTCCCTGACCCTTGCCGCGACTCGTCCAAAAACTTCCCCCAGAGGTGCATTAGAATACTCCATCTCTCCCTTAAGCATATATATGACATGCCGTATGTACAAAAGCTTTTCTAAATACCGTTTGAGCTCTGTGCCGTAAAGCACCCCTGCCCCTGTGGTGGCCGCTATAATAAGCAGGCTCCCTATAAATCTCTGCATAGCTGGCTCCCCCGTTCATCATAAATTTCCCGGATCTCCCCGGGATTTTTTTCGTTCCCCAGTACAATATAGCGCTCAAACCTGCGCTCCTTAATCAGCTTTCCCAAAACCGGCTTGGAGGAAGCTTCATCCATCGAAAGCCCGTGTACGCTGGCAATCATTTTACAGCCGCACTGCATGGCATATTCAATCGCGTGGATATCCTCCATGGAACCGATCTCATCTACCGCAATCACCTGAGGCGCCATAGAGCGGATCAGCATAATCATCCCCTCGGCCTTTGGGCAGCAGTCCAGCACATCGGTTCTTATGCCCAGGTCATTTTGTGCGATGCCGAGATAACATCCTCCTATTTCGGATCTCTCGTCTACCACCCCCACCGTGCACCCCTTCACATAACTGTTGCCGTCAGAAATCTGCCGGATCAAATCACGGATCAGCGTAGTTTTCCCACAGCGCGGGGGAGAGATGACCAATGTATGGCACACCTGTCTGTTTTTTGTGATAAAGGGCAGCACTCTGTCCGCACAACCCAAAATTTCATGGGACATCCTTAAGTTTACTGAAGAAATATACTGGAGATTCTTCACTCTGTCCTCCTCCAGAATTGCTTTTCCCATCACTCCCACTCTATGCCCTCCTTCAATCGTAATAAATCCCTGCCTTAGTTCATGCTCATAAGCATAAAGGGAATAATGGCTGATATATTCCATTGTCTCCCGTATTTCTTCTTTTGTAATAAGGTGCCCTTCCCTCCCCCCGGAGGGAAGAAATATTTCCTCATTGTCATAGACCATGATAAGGGGTTTCCCCACCCGCATCCGAATCTCTTGTACTTTGCAGAAATCTGCCCCTTCGTTTTCCACGATCTCCCTGACCTTCCTGGAAAGCACTTGTAAAACCTGTTTCTTTCTGTTTTCCCTGTTCATCTTGTCCACCTCTCTAAACAATATATGTGGCATGGATGAAAATATGACATTGGGTTTTTAAGAAAGAATCTGCTATGGCATAATTCTCCGCCTGGGTCGGATCCCATGGGCCATATAATCCCACTCCGCCGCAGCTTAATCCGGCAGAGAGTGCTTGCATCGGGGTCTCTGGCTTCATAGGAAATCCAACAAAATTTCCTATGTAAAGAAAAAACAGCGCCGGCCGCATAATCTGACGATTACACAGCCGGCGCTGTTCATAAGGACTCCCGCCCTTTCCATATTTAAATACCTATCCAGACAAACATAAGCGCAAATGGGATTGGGGTTTATTCAGCAACATCCCTCATGCTGAAACTGAACCTGCCCATTTTATCCTTCCCCAGGCAGACTACTTTTACCACATCTCCCATTTTAAGCACATCTTCCACTTTGTTCACCCGTTCCTTTGAAATCTTAGAAATGTGGACCATTCCTTCTTTGCCTGGGGCAAACTCAAGAAACGCCCCAAATTCCTTAATACTGATTACTTTTCCTTCAAAGACCTGCCCGGCTTCAAAGTCTGTGGTGATGGTCGCAATTAATTTAGCCGCTGCATCCATACCTTCCTGCTCTGTCCCACAGATAGAAACAGCGCCGTCATCAGTAATATCTATCTTTACGCCTGTCTGCTCAATGATTGCATTGATCGTCTTACCCCGCTGTCCGACCACATCTCCAATCTTCTGGGGATCAATCTGCATCTGCATGATTTTGGGGGCGTATGGCCCAACTTCCGGCCTGGACTGTGCAATCGCCTTGTTCATCACTTCATCCAAAATATAAGTCCTTGCTTTCTTGGTGGCTGCAATTGCCTCCTCGATAATGGCCCTTGTCAGTCCGTGGATTTTGATATCCATCTGGATTGCAGTAATACCCTTATGTGTCCCCGCCACCTTAAAATCCATATCCCCGAAGAAATCTTCCAGGCCCTGGATATCCGTAAGCACAAGGTAGTCATCGTCTGTCTCCCCTGTCACAAGGCCTGCAGAGATTCCTGCCACTGCCGCTTTTATGGGCACGCCGGCAGCCATCAGGGACATACTGGATGCACAGATACTTGCCTGGGATGTGGAACCATTGGATTCAAATGTCTCAGACACTGTGCGTATGGCATAAGGGAACTGTGCCTCATCCGGCAGTACCGGAACCAACGCCCTCTCTGCCAGCGCCCCATGTCCAATCTCGCGACGCCCAGGGCCCCTTGAGGGTTTTGTCTCACCTACAGAATATGACGGGAAATTGTAGTGATGCATATACCGCTTGGATGTCTCTGCCTCATCTAACCCATCAATCCGCTGTGCATCTGAGAGAGGCGCCAGAGTCGTGATTGTACAGATCTGTGTCTGCCCTCTTGTGAACATGGCAGATCCATGTACTCTAGGAATCAAATCTATCTCAGCAGCCAGCGCCCTAATCTCATCAATCCCACGTCCGTCAGGGCGCTTGTGGTCCTTTAAAATCATCTTTCTGACTGTCTTTTTCTGATACTGGTAAACGGCCTCCCCCAATACAGCCAGCCACTCTTCCCTGTCAGCAAACGCCTCCTCCAGCTTCTGGGTGAGTATACGGATATTTTCTTCTCTAGTCTGCTTGTCGTCTGTAAAGACAGCCTCCTCCATCTCTGCCGGAGGGATCACTTCGCGGATTGCGGCAAACAGTTCCTCAGGCACGGCACAGCTCTCATAAGTATGCTTTGCCTTGCCGCACTCTGCGACAATAGTATCAATAAAAGCGATTACTTTCTGGTTCAGCTCATGTGCCGCAAATATTGCCTCGATCATCTTTGCCTCCGGCACCTCGTTGGCGCCTGCCTCGATCATAATTACCTTCTCTTTTGTAGAGGCAACTGTCAGGGCCATGTCTGAGGCCTCTTTCTGGGGAGCAGTAGGGTTAAATACAAACTCTCCGTCCACCAGTCCCACCTGTGTGGTAGAAATAGGCCCGTCAAAGGGGATGTCAGAAATAGATGTGGCAATGGCCGCCCCCAGCATGGCTGTCAGTTCAGGACTGCAGTCCTGGTCTACTGACATGACAAGATTTTCCAGTGTCACATCATTCCTGTAATCCTTTGGAAACAGCGGACGCATCGGCCTGTCAATGACGCGGCATGTAAGCACGGCATTCTCTGATGCTTTTCCCTCTCTTTTATTAAATCCTCCCGGAATCTTGCCTACAGAATACTGTCTCTCATTATATTCCACGCTCAGGGGGAAGAAATCAATCCCTTCTCTTGGTTTTTCAGATGCAGTTGCCGTACAAAGTACCGTTGTATCTCCATAGTGCATCAGTACTGCGCCGTTGGCCTGCTTGGCCACTCTCCCCACATCGACTTGTAAAGTCCTGCCAGCCAGTTCCATTTCAAACTTCTTATACATATTGTTCTCCTTTAATAAAGTATTTTCTTGGCCAGGAGGCTCCGAAACTACTGAAAAACATATTAGTATACCCCCAATATCCTTTTCAGTGGTCTCGGGTTCTCCCATCCTGCCCATAACCTTAAATATTATACCACACCATTCTTCCATATACAAGGGCAAAACAAGGGGGCCGGCCATCCCCCTGAGGGTAAAAATGCTGCCACAGAATATGGTTTAAATCATATCCCATGGCAGCAAATATAAAGCTTTTATTCCCGCCGGCAGTGTGCCGCGAGGGCCAAATGCCCCAATGCCTGCATCGGGGATATTGGACTATTTTCTCAGGCCAAGCCTCTCTATCAAACTACGGTATCTTTCGATATCCATCTTCTTCAGATATGCCAAAAGGCCTCTTCTCTGGCCTACCATCTTCAGAAGGCCCCTTCTTGAATGATGATCCTTGGGGTTTACCTTAAAATGTTCTGTAAGTTCATTAATCCTTGCTGTTAAAATTGCAACCTGAACTTCTGGAGAACCAGTATCCCCCTCACTTCTTCCATATTCTGCAATAATTGCCTGTTTCTTTTCCTTTGCGATCATGTTTGTTTCCTCCTCTTAAAATCTTGTTAAACCGCCTGGCATTAAGTAACGGTTGGAGTTCTCCTGTTACCGGACACCGGCTGAATTCATACTTTGACAGTATAACATAGTTGTTTCCCAATGTAAAGCAGCACTTTTATTTCCCCCTGCAATGAAACCTCATCTCTTTTTAAGGCCTACATTCCGCAGCTGACACTAGGGAATCCCGATTAAAATATTGCTTTGCGCACTCAATATCCCATTCCACCTGTTCTTTCAGCTGGGATATGGAAGCAAACTTTCTTTCCGGCCTTGCAAATTTACAAAACTCAACAATTACTTTTTTCCCATACGCATCCCCGTGAAAATCAAAAGCATGCACCTCATTTAGGACTCTCAAATCGTCCGTCACTGTAGGCTTCGTGCCTACGTTCCCAATCCCCTCAAAAGGGACGCCGTCCACTAGGATCCTACATATATATACCCCATATTTGGGTACAATTTTCCTATTTTCCGGTGCCACATTCATGGTGGGGAAGCCAAGCTTTCTTCCCAGCTGCCTACCATACTCTACTTTACCTGACATATAATACGGGTATCCGAGAAGTTCCCCGGCCAGCTCCACATCTCCTGCAGCTAAGGCCTCTCTTATATATGTGCTGCTGATTTCTCTGCCGGAATACACCGCCTTGTCCACAATTTCCAGATGATATCCATACCTGTCCGCAAACTGGGCCAGCATGGCCGCATTGCCGCGCCTCTGATAGCCAAACCTAAAATCACTGCCCACCACAATGCAGGAAGCATGGAATTTTCTCAAAAGTATGTCCTCAATAAAGGCTTCTGCCTGCATTTCCCGTATTTCCTCTGTAAACGGACATTGTATGAGGCAGTCCACCTTACCCTTAAGCCTCTCTCTACGCTCCTCATTTGTAAGCAATGTATCTCTCTGCATATCAAAGGCAAACACAATGCTGTAATCCCCTTTTGAAGACGCATATTTCTGCACGCAGTCGATCAGCTTTTGGTGCCCCCGGTGCAGACTGTCAAACTTTCCCAGCGTAACCACTGTGCGCCCTGTTCCCTGATAAGATTGAATATCTGTATAATACTGCATGTCTGTCACCGCAATTCTTCCTGATCTAAAAATATTTGTTCCAGTCTGTATTCCTGCTTCTGGGCCGAATACCTATAAATCCCTATAAAAACTCTGTCTCCGTCATATACCCTGAACCACTGTCCATCCGCCGGCTTTAAGTGTTTCTGCATACACCGCTCCTTCAAGGGGTTCCCATTATAGGCAAGAGGCCTGTATTTGTCCAGCACCCCCAGTTCCTCCAATTCGGGAAACATTGCATCCACTGGCAGGATAGCTTCCTTGATTCTGCCTTCCCTTTTAAGTTCTTCTATCTGTGCCAGCTTCAGGCTGTCCTGCAGCAGAAAACCACTGGCCCTGGTCCGCAAAAGGCTTTCCATACATGCCCCAACGCCCATATCCTGCCCTATATCATGGCAGAGTGTGCGTATGTAAGTGCCTTTAGAACATGTCACTTCCATAGAAACCCTGGGAAGATCCATTTTCAGTATTTTGATATCATGTATCCATACTTTCCGCGGCCTCCTCTCTGCCTCCACCCCTTCCCGGGCCAGTTCATACAGCTTCCGCCCATTGACCTTTAGAGCGGAATACATGGGAGGGAGCTGGCAGTATTCACCAATATAAGATTCAATACATTTTTTTATCGGCTGCCCCGGGAGTTTCTCCGCCTCCAAAAGTGCAGAAGTATCCCTGTCAGAAAGTACTGTGCCTGAAATATCCTGGGTATCTGTCACCTTGCCAAAAAGAAGGACTGCCTCGTAAGTCTTATCTCTGTCTGTCAGCATGCCGCACAGCTTGGTCCCCCTGCCGAGGCAGACCGGAAGGACCCCCTCTGCATCTGGATCCAGAGTCCCTGTGTGCCCAATCTTCTTCTGCCCTAATATGCCCCTGAGCCTTGCTACTACATCGTGGGAAGTATATCCCTTCTCTTTGTATACATTAATTACACCGTTTAACATACAGCATCCACCTGCGTATTTATTGCCTGCAGCTGGAGCTCAATCTGGCGCCCTACATTATTGATTACATCATGGCAGGAGCCGTTCATCGTAAATCCGGCTGCCCTTTCATGGCCGCCGCCGCCGAAATATTTTGCAATTACACTAACATCCACCTGCCCTTTGGAGCGCAGGCTTATCTTAAACTGCTGTGTATCCAGCTCATACATAAAGAGCGCGACTTCTGTTCCCTTAGTCTGCCTAAGCTGGCTCACTATCCCTTCTAAGTCGCTGGGGCCGGCTCCGTAGAATTCCATTTCCCTTTTGCTTACTGAGGATACAATACATTTTTTATTCAGGATCAAAATGCTCTCCAGAAGGGCCCTGCCTAAAATCTGATTCTGTACATAGGTCTTTTCATAGTAAGTCTTATCAATAATATTACTTCCGTCTATGCCTTTGCGCATCAGGGCTGCGGCCGCCTCCATTGTCTCCGGGGATGTACAGGGGTACTGGAACACTCCGGTATCATGGGCAATCCCCATGTAAAGCGCCTCAGCCGTTGGAAGGCTGATCTTTTCATAATCCAGGAGTCCGAATACCAGCTCTGAAGTAGAGCTTGCATCTGGCACAATATAATTATTATCGGCAAAGGCCTCATTGCTGACATGATGGTCAATACACAATGTCTCAGCCGCCTGCTCAAATAAGGGTGCAGAAAAACCAAGCCTGCCTGCATCCCCGCAGTCCAGGCAGATAAACAAATCATATTGTTTTCCCGCCGCAATCTGGTGCTTAATCTCACCCGTCCGCCGGAGAATATGGTACTCCTTTGGAATCTCCTCCAGGTACAAGTCTGTCTCGATATGGGGGTACTGCTCCTTTAAGTAGATATATAGTCCCAGGCTAGACCCTGTACAGTCCCCATCCGGGCGGACATGCCCGCCCAGTGCCACAGTCCTTTTGCCTGTGAGCACTTCCGATAATTGTATCTTCATACTTATTCTGCCTCATCTTTCAAATCTCTGGTCAGCTCATCTATTTTTTTGCTCATATTGACGCCATACTCGATTGACTGATCCAAAATAAAACGAATCTCTGGAGTATTCCTCATATTCAGTGTCCTGGCAAGTTCCCTCCTTATATACCCTTCCGCGCTCTTAAGGCCTTTGAGTGTCTCCTGCTGGACTGACTCATCCCCCAGCACACTGATATATGCCCTGCATGTTTTCAAGTCTGGCGCCACCTCTGCTGCCACAACAGAAGTCATGGGCGCAATACGGGGATCTTTGATAACCCCCCGTAGGATATTGCTCAGTTCTCTTTGTACCTCCGCATTAATCCTTGTATTTTTTATGCTGTTCTTCCTCATAATATGCCTCCTGCTGTTTTCTTTCAGTGCCCGCCTGCCCCCTTATCCCACAATAAGCCAACGGGATAAGGCCCGCTCACTGAGGTATGCCCGGCTGTCCCATAATACCCCTTTTATTTTCTCTCTATCTCTACCATCTTGTATGCCTCTACAAGATCGCCTTCCTTAATGTCATTGTAATTTTCAAACACAAAACCGCACTCATATCCAGCCCTTACTTCCTTCACATCGTCTTTAAAACGCTTCAAGGATGCAAGTGGGCCGTCAAAAATAACAACGCCGTCGCGGGTCAGCCTGACTGAACAATTCCTCTCAAAAATACCGTCCTGCACATATGCCCCTGCAATTGTCCCCACGCCAGATGCTTTGAATGTCTGCCGCACTTCTGCATGGCCCAGTACTTTTTCCTCAAATACTGGATCCAGCATTCCTTTCATAGCAGCCTCCACATCCTCTATAGCGTTGTAGATAACCCTGTACAGCCTTAAATCCACACCCTCATGGTCTGCGATCTCCTTGGCTGTGGCATCGGGACGGACATTGAAACCTATAATAATGGCGTTTGATGCAGAAGCCAGGCTTACATCTGATTCATTGATAGCTCCCACGCCTCCATGTATGATCTTAATGACCACTTCGTCGTTGGAGAGTTTGAGCAGGCTCTGCTTTAAGGCCTCCACAGATCCTTGCACATCTGCTTTTACGACTATATTCAGCTCTTTTAAGTTTCCTTCTTTGATCTGGGTAAACAGATCGTCCAGTGACATCTTGGCTTTTGTCTCATCCAGAAGCTTCACCTTGTTTTGAGAAATAAATGTCTCTGCAAAATTCCTTGCCTCTTTCTCTGTCTGGCAGCCTACAAAGACTTCCCCTGCGTTGGGCACGTCATTTAACCCCAAAATCTCAACTGGCTGGGATGGCCCTGCCTCTTTTACACGGCGCCCCTTGTCGTCCATCATAGCGCGCACCTTGCCATGGGCGGATCCTGCCGCGATTGCATCCCCTACATGAAGCACTCCCTTCTGCACAAGGACAGTGGCCACAGACCCCTTCCCTTTATCCAGCTCAGCCTCAATAATAAGGCCTCTGGCCGAACGGTTTGCATTGGCTTTCAGCTCCATCACTTCTGCTGTAAGGAGGATCATTTCCAACAGTTCCGGTATTCCCTCTTTTGTATGGGCAGATACTGGCACAAATATGGTACTTCCGCCCCAATCTTCAGGGATCAGCTCATATTCCGCCAATTCCTGCTTAACTCTGTCTATATTGGCGCTTGGCTTATCAATTTTATTGATGGCCACAATAATTTCTATCCCTGCGGCCTTTGCATGGTTGATAGCCTCCACTGTCTGGGGCATTACACCGTCATCTGCCGCGACTACCAGTATGGCAATATCTGTGGAGTTGGCCCCGCGCATACGCATAGCAGTAAACGCCTCGTGTCCCGGCGTATCCAGGAACGTAATTTTCTCCCCGTTTATTTCTACCACATAGGCCCCAATGTGCTGGGTGATCCCACCGGCCTCCCGGTCTATCACATTACTGTCCCTGATGGCATCAAGCAGGGAGGTCTTGCCATGGTCTACGTGCCCCATGACACAGACAACAGGCGGTCTCTTTTCCATGCTGCCTTCATCCTCATCCTCTTCTTTTAAGAGTTCTTCAATGACATCAATGACCTCTTCCTTTTCACAGAGCACATCAAATTCCATGGCAATCTCTTCGGCAGTCTCATAATCCACTTCCTGGTTTACTGTCACAACTTTACCCTGCAGGAAAAGCTTCTTCACAATTGCTGAAGGCACAAGCTTCATCTTATCAGCCAGCTCTTTGATTGTCAGGACTTCAGGAATTACAATCTGTTTGATCACTTCCTCTTTTTTTTCTGCCTTTGGCTGGGGTTTCACGACCTCGGCAGCCTGCTTCTGTTTTCTGCCCTTCTTGCCTTTGCCGTCAAACTCTTCCTCTCTGTATTCCTTTTTCTTGTATTCTTTTTCCTTATCTTTGGCTTTATTTCTCTGGGCCTTCTGCTGCTCTACAAGAGGCGTGGGGATTGCATCCCTGTCATCTCTCCTGCTGTCACGGCGTTCTCCGGAACGTGAGGACTGGCTTCCGGGCCGCTGGCCTGCCACATTTCTGCCTCCCTGGCCGCCATAATTCCGATCCTGGCCCCTGCCAAAATTCCGCTCCTGGCCGCCTGCCGGCCTCTGTCCACGGTCACGGCCGCCGAACCTCTGTCCCTGGGTTCCCTCCCCATTTCTTGGAGATTGGCCGCTATGCTGCCTCTGCCCATAGGACTGGCTTGGCCTGGCCTCCTGGCCTGATACTGCGGCCCTCTGTGCGGGCCTTTGCCCCGGCTCTGCCGTTCTCTGTCCCTGCTGGCTTCCCTGGGGACGCTGGCCCTGAGGCATACCTGTAGGACGCTGGCCCTGCACATTTCCTCCAGGACGCTGGCCCTGGCCTGAGGGCCGCTGGCTGTTCTGCTGGGTTCCCTGCGCCCTCTGCCCCTGAGAGGCCCCTGTAGGGCGCTGGCCCTGGGGTTTTTGTCCCTGGCTTCCCTGGGGGCGCTGGCCAGGCTGCTGTCTTTGTCCCTGGGGGCGCTGGCCCTGGCGTCCGTTTGGCATCCGCCCGCCGCTTTTAGAATTCTGAGGCCGGAACACCTGTACAATATTTTTCTTTTTAGGAGCAGACTCATCTGCCGGTTTCTCTGACTGGGCAGGCTTCTCTGCCGGGGCAGAGCCTTTCCTTTCATTTCTGATCTCTTCCACCACCTCATCAGACAAAGAGCTCATGTGGCTTTTCACCTCCACATTTTTCTTTCCCAGCATATCCATCAATGCCTTATTTTCGATTCCCAGCTCTTTGGCCAGTTCATGTACTCTCATTTTTGTCATATTTGCTACCTCCTCTATGCAATTGTATTGTCTTTCGCCTCTAATTGTTTTCGAATTCCCTTTGCAAATCCTTCGTCCAATATCGCCAGAGATGCACGGAATTCTTTTCCCATTGCATGCCCTAAGGTATCTTTATCTCCGTAAAAACAAATTGGAACCTTATAAAATTCACACATATTTTGGAACTTCTTTTTTGTGTTGTCCGAAGCATCCTTCGCCACGATCACGAGCGCAGCTTTCCCTGACTTTGTCACGCTCTCTGTCATAAACTCTCCGCTCGCAGTTTTTCCTGCCTTTGTTGCAAGGCCTACCAGAGATAATACTCTATCTTGTTTCAATCTCACTCATCTCCTTTTCCAGGCGCTTATATACTCCTTCAGGAATTGGCTGCTTGAATGAGCGTTCCAGGCCTTTGCTTTTCACAGCTTTCAGAAAACAGTCCTGTGAACAGCACAGATAGGCCCCTCTCCCATTTTTCCTGCCTGTGGCATCCAACACAAATTCTTCTTCTGCCGTCCGCAAAATACGCAGCATCTCTTTCTTTGGTTTCATCTCACCACATCCGACGCATTTACGCATCGGTATTTTTTTATTTCTCAATTATTTCACCTCTCATAAGGTTATTACTCATCCTCTGTTTCAATGAATTCTATCTCGCCATACTCTTCCTCCTGAGTATCCCCGGGAACCTCCCCTCCCTCATAATCGGCCTCTTCTTTTTCTGAAAACGGTTCTTCATAGCCGTCCTCATAACCGTTTTCCATCATGGCCATCTGTTCCATATAATCTTCTGGAAGCTCCCCGGACTCAATAGCCTGGGTCTCACTCTTAATGTCGATCTTATACCCTGTCAGGCGGGCTGCCAGCCTGGCATTCTGGCCCTCCTTGCCGATAGCCAGTGAAAGCTGGTAATCCGGCACGATTACACTGGCAGTCTTTTCATCCGGGTCCGCCATTACCGAGATAACCTTAGCAGGACTTAAGGCATTTTCTATCAGAAGGGCCGGGTTATCACTCCAATTGATAATATCAATCTTTTCTCCCCTTAATTCATTGACGACTGTATTTACCCTGGCGCCGTTCATGCCCACACAGGCGCCTACCGGATCCACATTGTCGTCGTTAGACCAGACAGCCATTTTGGTGCGGGAACCTGCCTCCCTTGCAATGCTCTTAATCTCCACTGTGCCGTCCCTTACCTCAGACACTTCGGACTCAAACAGCCTTTTCACAAGCTCCGGGTGCGTTCTGGATACAAGAATCTTTGGCCCTTTCGGCGTATTCTTTACTTCCACCACATACAGCTTAATACGTTCTGTAGGCTGGAACACTTCGCCTTTTACCTGTTCATTCTCTGTCAGCATTGCATCTGCCCTGCCTAAGTTGATGCTGATGTTCCTTCCCACATATCTCTGCACAATTCCTGTTACAATATCCTTCTCTTTCTCAAAATACTGGTCATATACCACTTTCCGCTCTTCTTCCCTGATCTTCTGGAGAATCAGGTTCTTGGCATTTTGGGTGGCAATACGGCCAAAGGATTTTGACTCTATAGGTATCTGTGCCACATCCCCAATCTGGAGGGCGGAATCTAAGTTTTCTGCTTCCTCAAGGCTGATTTCCAGGGCCGGGTCAAATACCTCCTCCACAACTTCTTTCTCCGCATATACCGCATAATCACAAGTCTCTCTGTCCATGATCACTTTTATATTCTCGGCTGTCCCAAAGTGGTTTTTACACGCACTGATTAAAGAATTCTCAATGGCATCCAGCATCGTATCTTTACTGATGTTCTTTTCCTGTTCAAGAATATTCAACGCTTCCAACAATTCTGTATTCATTATTATTTCCTCCTAAATTAAAAATCAAAAGCCAGCCGGATCAAGGCAATCTCACTCTTTTCAAAGGTCTGTGAAGCGCCGTCCTCGTATTCTATGGTCACAGTATCTTTATCAAAATCCTTTAAAATCCCTGTAAATTCTTTCTGCCTGCCGATCATCCGGTATGTCCGTATCTCTACTTCCTCACCAAGGCTCCTTTTAAAATCCTTCTCCTTCTTTAAAGGCCTGCCAAGTCCCGGGGAACTCACCTCAAATATATAGGAATCTTCAATATAATCCTTTTGGTCCAGAATATCTGAAAATTCCCTGCTGACCTTCTCACAGTCATCCACGGTAATTCCGCCGGGTTTATCAATATAGGCCCGCAGATACCATGTTCCGCCCTCTTTCACATATTCCACATCCACAAGCTCAAACCCAGATCCCGTCACAATCGGCTCCAATAGTTCCTCTGTTTTCTGCTCATACTGTTCTCTTCTTGACACACTAAACTCCTTTTCCTTTGAACTTTATTCATCATTGTTAAAATAAGCCTACCAACAAAGAAGAGTGAACTTGCGTTCACTCTTCTGCCGGGTTCCTTATGTAACTGTGGTAAGTATAGCACCTTTTCCCAGCAATTGCAAGGAAAAAATAGTTTTACTTAGGCGGCCGCCCTTATAGCGGCGGGATGATCCTTCCCGGGAATAACTGGCCTGGAAGGTTCCCTATCCCCTTTTCGTCCCGGTTCCATCCCGCCTGGCAAGCCTTAACCTGTTTAAATTCACTTCTTTGTCCCCACACATAGCCTTTGTCTCTGTACTATCATCAAAGAGATAGACATGCTCCAATTCATCCTTCTTTTGGAGTTTGATCCCCCGGACTCCTACGGCGCCCTTTTTCTTCTCCGGCACTTCGGCCGCCAGAAATTTAAGGAAAAACCCTCCTTTAGTGGCAAGCACCAATGTTTGGTTCTCTGTCACTACCTGGACATCTGCCAGTGCGTCTCCCTCCTGCAGCTTTGTAGCTGCGATGGTCCGCTTGGATACCTGGAATTCACTCCCCTCCACTCGCTTGACCATACCCTGCCTCGTGGTAAACAGCAGCTTGGCAAAACGCATCTGCTCAGCATCACAGACCATGACAATCTGTTCCCCGCTGCTGGAATAATTACTTACATTGTCTATAGGAGTCCCCTTATCCCTGAATTTCCCGTAAGGTAAATCCTGCACTTTCACTTGGTGCATCCTGCCTGTATCTGTGAACAGGCATACCTTCCCAGTGTTTATGCAATGGATGATATATTTATTCTCACTGTCCGCCGCCTCTTTGTTCCGCTCATATGTGGAGGTGTCCACTGTCTTGGCATAGCCGAAACGGTCCATCAGAAGCACCACTTCCTGTTCCTCTATCTTCTTCTCCTCGAAAACTGCCGCCTCTGCATTTTCTATTGCTGTGCGCCTCTTTCTCCCATACTCTTTTTTATAAGCATCCAGCTCCCCGATGATCAGATCTGCCATGGAGTCATAGTGGTTCAGGATATCCTCATACCGCGCAATATTCTTCAAAGTCTCCTGATGCTCCCTCTGGAGGGCCTCGATCTCCAGGCCGATTAATTTGTACAGCCTCATCTCCAGTATGGCCGTTGCCTGTCTTTCTGTAAAGCGGAGCAGCGCCGCCATTTTTTTGGATATCCCGGATTTAAAAGTAATAGGACCAGTCACCCCGTTTACAAGGCAGGCCTTGGCATCCTTCACAGACTTACTTCCCCGCAGTATCTCGATGATCAGGTCAATGACGTCACAGGCCTTGATCAAGCCTTCCTGCACCTCCCTGCGCTCCTGCTCCCTGGCCAGCAGGGTGGTATATTTCCTCGTGGCCAGCTCAAACTGGAAGTCCACATGATGTTCAATAATGGCTTTCAGGCCCAGAGTCTCGGGCCTCCCGTTTGCCACAGCCAGCATATTGACTCCAAACGTGTCCTCCAGCCTTGTTTTTTTATAGAGCATATTCTTCAGGTTCTCGGCATCAGCGCCCTTTTTCAGCTCCAGCACAATGCGGATGCCTTCTTTCGACGACTGGTTAGAAATATCTACTATGTCGCTTGTTTTACGGGATTCTACCAGGCCGCACACATCGTTTAAAAACTTCCCGATGCCGCTGCCGATCATGGTATAAGGGATTTCTGTAATGACAAGCTGTTTCTTGCCGCCTTTTAATTCCTCCACCTCTACCTTGCCCCGGATCTTGATTTTTCCCTGGCCTGTCTCATAGATACCAGCCAATTCATCTTTATTTACTACAATCCCGCCGGTTGGGAAATCTGGCCCCTTCACATATTTCATCAGCTGCTTTGTACTGATCTCATCATTTTTCATATATGCTTTCACTGCATCTATGACTTCACACAGATTATGTGTGGGTATGCTGGTGGCCATACCCACGGCAATGCCCTCGGCGCCGTTTACAAGAAGATTTGGGACACGTACGGGCAATACAAGGGGTTCTTTTTCTGTCTCATCAAAATTAGGGCCAAAGTCAATGATATTTTTATCCAGGTCCGCCAAGTAGGCCTCCTGGGTAAATTTCGTGAGCCTGGCCTCTGTATATCTCATGGCGGCGGCCCCATCCCCTTCGATGGATCCAAAGTTGCCATGCCCGTCCACCAGCACCATCCCTTTTTTAAATTCCTGTGCCATTACCACCAGCGCTTCGTAGATGGAGCTGTCACCGTGGGGATGGTATTTACCCATAGTATCCCCTACAATACGGGCACATTTCCTGTATGGCCTGTCATAACGGATGCCAAGCTCATACATATCGTACAATGTCCTTCTCTGCACTGGTTTAAGGCCGTCCCTCACATCAGGCAGGGCCCTGGCTATGATAACGCTCATGGCATAATCTATATAAGATTTTTTCATTATATCAGAATACTCTGTTCTGATGATCTGTGTTTCACTGCTCATTCTTACTTACTCCTTCTGAATCAAGGGATATCCTTTTACCATACTTTTACCCAAAACCCGGCTCCCATGACTATATGTCCAGCTCTGCCTCTGTTGCATTGTCATAAATAAACGCCCTTCTTGGGGGCACCTCAGTGCCCATCAGCATCTCCGTCACGCCAGACGCCATTCTTGCATCCTCTATCTCTACCAGTTTTAAAAGCCTTGTCTCAGGATTTAGGGTAGTTTCCCAGAGCTGGTCTGCATCCATCTCTCCAAGGCCCTTGTATCTCTGAAGTGTAAAGGCCCCGTCGTGGGTCTTTCTGTACTTTTCCAATGCCTCATCATCATAGAGATATTCTTCCTGCCCTTTTTTAGGCATTGCCTTATACAGGGGAGGCATTGCTATATAGACATGTCCCTCATAAATCAGTTCCGGCATAAAGCGGTAAAATAAAGTCAAAAGCAGGGTAGAAATATGGGCGCCGTCCACGTCTGCATCGGCCATGATAATGATCTTGCCATAGCGCAGCTTGGAAATATCAAAATCATTTCCGTACCCCTCTGAAAAGCCGCAGCCGAATGCATTGATCATGGTCTTAATCTCTGCATTCGCCAAAACCTTATCAATACTTGCCTTTTCCACATTCAAAATTTTCCCGCGGATAGGAAGGATAGCCTGATAGTTCCTGTCCCTGGCTGTCTTTGCAGACCCTCCGGCTGAATCTCCCTCCACAATAAATATTTCGCATTTCCCGGGATCCCTGCTTTCACAGTTTGCCAGTTTGCCATTGCTGTCAAAAGAATACTTCTGCTTTGTGAGCAGGTTTGTTTTAGCTTTCTCCTCAGTCCTGCGGATCTTTGCCGCTTTCTCCGCACATGCCAATACTTTCTTAAGTGTATCCAGGTTTCTGTCAAAATACAGGACAATCTCATCCCCGGCCACTTTACCTGTGGCCCTGGCCGCGTCAGGGTTGTCCAGCTTTGTCTTAGTCTGCCCTTCGAACCTGGGATCCGGGTGTTTGATGGATACAATAGCCGTCATGCCGTTCCTGATATCGGCGCCAGTAAAATTTGCATCCTTCTCCTTTAATATGCCCACCTCCCTGGCATACTGGTTCATCACCGTGGTAAATGTGGTTTTAAAGCCAGTCAGATGTGTCCCCCCCTCTGCATTATAAATATTGTTGCAGAAACCCAGTACATTTTCGTGGAACTCATTTACATATTGAAACGCAGCTTCCACCTCAATGCCTTCTGCCTCTCCTTTGAAATACACCGGCTCATGTATCGTTTCTTTCTTTTTATTCAGGTCTTTGATAAAACCAATAATGCCGTCCGGCTCGTGATAAATAATATGTTCCGGGGATTCCCCTCTCTTATCGTCAAAAGTGATTGTCAGATCCGGGTTCAGATAAGCTGTCTCGTGAAGCCTGCTCTTTACCTCCTCTGCCCTGAACAGTGTTTTCTCAAATATGGTACTGTCAGGGAGAAAATTTATTTTCGTCCCTGTTTTTCTTGTCTTTCCAATCACGGGCAGGAGGCCGTTTTCCAGTTCAATCACCGGCACGCCCCTCTCAAACCTGTCATGATGTACGGCGCCCTCCCGGCTGACCTGCACATCCATAAAGGCAGAGAGTGCGTTGACCACTGAAGAGCCTACTCCATGGAGCCCGCCGCTTGTTTTATAGGAGGAATCGTCAAATTTACCCCCCGCGTGCAGCGTGGTATATACAATACGCTCTGCCGAGACACCTTTCTGATGCATGCCTACAGGGACGCCCCGGCCATTATCCTCAATCGTGGCCGAGCCGTCCTTTTCCAGCGTTACATGAATCTGCGTGCAGTAACCCGCAAGGTGTTCATCTACGGCATTGTCTACAATCTCATATATCAGATGGTTAAGTCCTTTCGTAGAAACACTCCCTATATACATGCCGGGCCTTTTCCTGACTGCCTCCAATCCCTCTAGTACGGCAATACTGTCCGCATCATATGTATTTTGATTTCCCATAAATCCCTCTCCTTTTTACATTCATTTCATATTAGCACAAAGTGTTTTGTTACGCAAACAGAAATTATTCTGTAATTACATGCTCCAGTGTATTGGCCAGGACTTCCATGGCATTCATCATTTCCTCCACTGTATTCGTCTGGGCCCCAGCCTCAATCAGCAGAGATTTAGGTACCAAATGCAGGTTATAGCGGTACCCCCTCAGATAAATACGTCTGGCAAATCCCGGGTACATGCTCTCAGAAGCCAGTTCCATCTGCAGGGAAAAAGCAAGATTATCCTGTATATAAGGATTGTATAGATAAGCGATATCCCCGTTTGTCTTTGTACGGCTCAGTCCATTAAAATACATAATCTTAGCCGTCTGTTTGCCATTTACTTCCGTCACCAGATGTGTCCCTTCAGCCACGCCGTCCCTGTGCAGGTCAATGGCAACTTCAATCGTAGGGTTTGCCTCCAGGATAGGCCTGACAGATGCCTCCGCATTCTCATAGGCATTGCTCCTATCCAGCTGGCCGTCGATAATATCGTACACGCCAGTGTCATGTATCGTCTCAATCCCTTTATCATTCAATAGTTTTGTGAGATACTCCCCAACTCCCACAATGCTGGTGCTGGGATCCCCAGGCGTAGAATCCACAAATTCCTCCTGAGAATGGGTATGGAAAATTAAAATTTTAGGGCCCCCTGTGCTTTTGTCAATTTTCATGCTCCTGCCCAGGAGGTCATCTGCATTGAGCTGGTCAGGCCCGATCATCGTCGTGCTGTCCACAATGTAGAAGTTACTGAGCAGATAGTCAAAGTCCCTAAGCCTCTCGATGGACATATCTATAGATGACTGCCCCTGCTCTACCACAGGTTCAGACTTTGCCGGCGCCTCCTCGCCCACCAAGTTCCCGTTTTCATCTACCATATTTTCATCATTTGCCTGATTTTCCAAAATTTTTGCGATTGTCTCCTGATCCTCCACGGCAGATTCATATGGCTCCTTCTCCTCTATGTATTGGACAAGGGGCAGCCAGGAAAGCGCCGCTTCCTTTATCCACTGTACTTTTGTTGGTTTATCTTCCTGCTTCATATAGGCCAGGCCTGGCATGTACATCTCCTCTGTACGCTTTTGCACAGACTCCTGGCTTTCATATCTAAAATGGTTTGTGATACTGCCGCCTACTGTGTACAAGATGCCTATACAGGCCAGTCCGCCCAAAATCAACAGCAATGCCTGTGAGATTACCGACTGCTTCATATACCGCCTTCTTTCCAGAGAATTCCCCCAGACAGTTATACCGGCTAGGGACTGTTTGGGGAGAAGAGACTGAACTCTTCTCCATATATATGCCCCTGGCATATCTGTTATTCCTTCCCTGCATTTGTAAACAGCATATTTATCCCCTCTGAGATTGTATAGCTGATCTGCTTTACCATCTCGTCCACATCCTTAGGTGTCATAAACATTCCATTTAGATGGGGGGAGAGCAGCTCCTTCACCAATTCATATTTTTCTGCCGCATTATAAGTGCGCAGCACATCCCCCACGCCTTTGAGCATTTCAGATGTTTCCAGGGCGCTGATAAGATTTTCCATTGTGTCGTTCACAATTGTCGCCGCGTCCACGACAGTAGGCACTCCAATCCCTATCACCGGGATTCCCAGGGTATCCTTGGTAAGGCCGTTTCGATGGTTCCCCACGCCGGATCCAGGGTGGATGCCTGTGTCCGCAATCTGGATTGTCCTGTTCAGCCTCCTGCTGTTCCGAGCAGCCAGGGCGTCTACGGCAATGACAAGATCTGGTTTCGTCTCCTGGACGACCCCCTTTATAATCTCTACTGTCTCCATGCCTGTCTGCCCCATCACTCCAGGCACAATGGCGCTGACTAGGTTGGCATGCTCCATGCCCATGGCATATTTGCCGTATTCCTTTACAATATGCCTGGTCACGCATAAATTGTCCACAACATTCGGGCCCAGTGCATCCGGCGTCACCTGCCGGTTCCCTAAGCCTACAACCATGACAGATAGATCTTCCTTTTCCCCAAGGCCCGTATTTTCCAGCAGTTCTTGTATAAACCCGGCCAGATCTACCGAAATCTCTCTGTGGCAGTCTTCATCGGGAACTGCAAGATTTGGCGCCTCTACGGTAAGGTAAGTACCGACCGGCTTCCCCATAATCTTCGCGCCTTTCTCTGTCTCAATGCGGACTCTGGATACCCGGATTTCCCGCTCCTCATCATACTCTTCCTCCAGGACTACTCCCTGGACTTCTACATTGTCTGACTCAAACCGCTCTTTCTCCTCCAGGGCCAGGTCTGTCCTTACACTATACTTTTCCAACATCTCTCGTCCTCACTTTTATCTCATTTGAATTTATTGCTAGTTTTTACAATATTTTAGGAAATATGTATTGACATCCCTTGTTCCTTATCATAAAATGAATGAGTATGTTCCGCCGAAGCGTCCGTGTCCGATTTCCGCGGAATTAAAAATCAACTAATTGACAATTTCACATATTTGGAGGTGTACAGATTGGCCAACATTAAATCTGCTAAGAAAAGAATTTTAGTGAATGAGACGAAAGCTGCAAGAAACAAAGCAATCAAATCCAGAGTTAAGACTGCTATCAAAAAAGTCGATGCCGCAGTTGCACAGAAGGATACAGAGACAGCAAACACTGCCCTTAAGGCTGCTATCAGGGAAATATCCAAAGCTGGCAGCAAGGGTGTGTATCACAAAAACACAGTTTCAAGAAAGATTTCACGTTTAGCAAAAGCCGTAAACACTATTGCTTAATTTTTAATAATATAAAATCCTTTAAAAATCCCGCTTCCGTCAGGTGGGATTTTTTATTTCTTAAGCCAAAGGCCCTTGGTGCAGGCATAGAGAGCATCAAACGAGCGCGGCGATGCAGGCATCCGGGCGTTAGGCCCCGCGGCAGCCGCCAGCTGAACATATACACCTATCCCCTTGGCCCGTTCCCCGCGGGAATAATTTACTCTCTCCCCTCCTTCAAGGCCGGCCAAACCGTTATAAGCATTGTCACAAAACTGGCCGCCCCGCCAATTGCATTAGAGACCGGCTCGGCCCAAAACACACCGTCTGTCCCCAAACCACCTGCCATGGGCAGCAGCAGGGTCAGGGGAACCACGATAATAACCTTTCTAAAAATGGAGAAAAAGATGGCCTGCTTCGGCCTGTTCAGCGCAAGATAGGTGGACTGCCCGGAAAACTGAAGCGCCATCATAAAAATGCCGCAGAAATAGATTCGCATAGCCGGCACGCCTGCCCGGATCAGCGCCTGCTCCCCTGTAAACAGCTTCATAAAAAATTCTGGTTCAAAGAATAGCACCGCCCAGGCAAAGGCTGTAAATATAATGCAGCTTGCTGACATAAATTTAATAGCAGATTTTACTCTGCCATAGCAGCCTGCCCCGTAATTATACCCTATCACAGGCTGGGCGCCGGATGTCAGTCCCATAACAGGCATTGTGATCATTTCCCTCACAGAATTTATCACTGTCATAATCCCAATATATAAGTCACCGCCATATTTGAACAGTGTAGCGTTACAGACAATCTGTACTGTCCCGTTGGTCACAGACATCACAAAACTAGAAGTCCCCAGCGAGATAATTTCACCTACCAGTCCCCAATCCAGGCTCATGGCACTCCTGTCCAATGTAAAAAGCGCCTTTTTTCCTGTCAGAAAATGAAGGGCCCATATGGCAGATAATCCCTGAGAAATCACGGTTGCCGCCGCTGCCCCTTTCACTCCCATATGAAAAACAAAAATAAAAATTGGATCCAGTATAATATTGGCCACAGCCCCCAGCAAGACCGTGAACATCCCAATCCTGCCAAATCCCTGGGCATTGATAAAATGATTCATTCCCAGGCTCACCATAACAAACAAGGTGCCCAGAAGATAGATTGTAATATAATCATTGGCATAGGGATACGTGATGTCACTTGCCCCAAACAAATACAAAAGAGGCTTTTTAAACAAAAACCCCAAAGCCATCAGGATGACCCCCGCCGCAAGCAGCATGGTAAAGGAATTCCCCATTACCCGCTTCGCCTTGTCCTTTTCATGGCTTCCCCTGGCAATAGAACACAGAGGCGCGCCCCCCATTCCGAAAAGATTTGAAAAAGCCGTTATTATCGTAATCACCGGCAGTGTCAGCCCAATCCCTGTCAAGGCCTCGGAAGATGCATGGGGTATATGCCCAATATAAATTCTGTCCACAATGCTGTAAAGTACATTAATCAGCTGCGCCAGCGTCATGGGGACTGCAAGTCCTAGTATGCTGCGCGCAATGCTTCCCTGGCTGAAATCATTTTTTTCTCTCATACACCTTCCCCCTGTCGAATAGGCGGGCGCCCCGCCCCAAACACACTATCCCCCTGAAGAATTTGCCCGGCCCGTGCAAAGCAGCTGCCAAACACCCTATGGCCGACTTATATACATCTTTGTGTGGGATAAGCAGAAAAACCCGGCATCTGCATTTACAGATACCGGGGACTTTTCTGCCATCCTTTTTTATATTGGCATCCCTGAAAACTTAGTTATTGATGAGCTTATCCTCATCACTCCAGCTGTAAAGCTTTCTCACCTCTTCTCCGATCTTCTCAGCCGGATGTTCAGAAGCCAGCTTTCTCATGGCCCTAAAATGAGCCTGCCCGCCTGCCTGTGACATATCCAGCAGGAAATCTTTCGCAAAAGACCCATCCTGGATATCCTTCAGGATCTGCCTCATAGCCTTCTTCGTATCCTCTGTGATGATCTTGGGGCCTGTTATGTAATCGCCGTACTCTGCTGTATTAGAAATAGAATATCTCATGCCTGCGAATCCGGACTGGTAAATCAGGTCCACAATCAATTTCATCTCATGGATACACTCAAAATATGCATTCCTTGGATCATATCCTGCTTCAACAAGTGTCTCAAACCCTGCCTGCATCAATGCGCACACGCCGCCGCAGAGGACTGCCTGCTCACCAAACAAATCTGTCTCTGTCTCTGTCCGGAATGTAGTCTCAAGTACGCCTGCCCTAGCTCCGCCGATACCCAAGCCATATGCCAGCGCCTTGTCCAGCGCTTTTCCTGTGGCATCCTGTTCAACAGCCACAAGGCATGGGGTTCCCTTGCCCGCCTGGTATTCGCTTCTCACTGTATGTCCCGGCGCCTTTGGCGCAATCATCGTAACATCCACAAACGGCGGAGGTACAATCTGCCCAAAATGAATTGCAAAGCCATGTGCAAACATCAGCATATTGCCTTCTTCCAGATTTGGCTCGATATCTTTTTTGTACATTGCAGCCTGTTTCTCATCATTAATCAGAATCATGATAATATCTGCTTTTTTTGCAGCTTCTGCTGTTGTAAATACTTCGAATCCCTGCGCCTCTGCCTTTGCCCAGGATTTGCTGCCCTCATAGAGGCCTATAATGACATTACAGCCTGACTCCTTTAAGTTCAGCGCATGTGCATGTCCCTGGCTTCCATAGCCGATAATCGCAATTGTCTTTCCCTCCAGCATAGACAGGTTACAGTCTTCCTGATAATAAATTTTTGCTGCCATTTTAATTTTCCTCCTGTTTACCTCTTACTTTTCAGGCTTGCGCCTGATTATCATATTCACGTAACCCTCGGGGCACACCTTATTTCATGCCCGGTGGGCGGGCCGCAGATAAATCTGCGGTCAATGTATGAGTTAAAGGCTGGGCGCCTTTAGCTTCTGTATGTATCAAACGGTGGGATTGGGTTAATCAATAAATGTGACATCCTTAATCCCTCTTGCTAAACCTGTGATCCCGGTTCTGGCCAGTTCCAGTATCTCATATCCATCCAATAGGTTCAGAAACGCCTCCAGTTTAGACTGGCTGCCTGTCAGCTCGATAATCATAGATTCTTTTTCAACATCCACGATCTTTGCCCGGAAAATATCTGCTATAGAAATAACCTCAGGCCTCTGCGCTGCATTGGCGCGTATTTTTACCATAATCAGCTCTCTGCACACGGATTCCCCGTCCTTTAAGAGCTTAATCTCAACAACATCCTCCAATTTACGAACCTGCTTCTCTATCTGAGACAGAATCAGCTCATCACCTGTTGTCACAACCGTGAGCCTCGTAAATCTGGGATCAGCCGTCATGCCGGCCGTGATGCTGTCAATACTGTACCCTCTTCTGCTGAACAAACCTGAAATCCGGCTTAAAACTCCCGGATTATTGTCAACTAAAAGGGAATAAACCTGTCTTCTCATATGATTCCCCACTTTCTCTGCTATAATTTACCCAAAAACAGAGTGCGTTCTGTTTTTTAATCATAACAACTTCTTTCTTCTTTGTCAAGCTAAATTCATGAATCTTTTTTATTCCCCCGGCAATGGGCCAAGCTGACATGCTGACATGGCTAGTCGGCCCAAACAAATATGCATCCCGGCAGCGTGCCATGGAACCATTTTCTATTCTTGCCTGCTTCTGTACCCATCCGGGTTCATAGACTGCCATCTCCAGGAATCTGCACACATATCTTCTATTCCTTTTTCTGCCTTCCATCCAAGCTCTTTGTATGCTTTTGAAGCATCACAGTAACAAACTGCAATATCCCCAGGGCGGCGTGGTTTAACCTGGTACGGGATTTTCCTTTTGCATGCCTTTTCATAAGCCTTTACAACATCCAGAACACTGTAACCCACACCGGTTCCCAGATTGTATATATGTACCCCTTTTTGTGATTCCATATGCTCAATGGCCTTCACATGGCCCACGGCCAGATCAACCACATGGATATAGTCTCTCACCCCTGTCCCATCGGGCGTGCCGTAATCATCACCGAATACGCCCAGGCAGTCCAGTTTACCCACAGCCACCTGGGCAATATAGGGCACCAGGTTATTAGGGATTCCTTTGGGATCTTCCCCCAGCAAACCAGACTCATGGGCTCCTATGGGGTTAAAGTAACGCAGAAGAGTGATATTCCACCGGGGGTCTCCTGTATGCAGGTCGGTCAGAATCTGCTCCAGCATTCCCTTTGTCCAGCCATAGGGATTTGTAATCTCTCCCTTGGGACAGTTTTCTGTAATCGGAATCTCGGCCGGATCTCCATATACAGTTGCCGAAGAGCTGAAAATCATATTCCTGCATCCATGGTTTCTCATCACATCGCAGAGTACCAAAGTCCCTGCGATATTATTATAATAATATTCCCACGGTTTAGAGACAGATTCTCCCACAGCCTTAAGGCCTGCAAAGTTAATGACAGCCTCAACCGCCTCTTTCTCAAAAACTGCTTCCAGGCCCTCCCTGTCCAGAATATCTATTTGATAAAATTTTAATTCCCTGCCCGTAATCTGCCGTACCCGCCTGAGCGCTTCCTCACTGGAATTATACAAGTTATCTACGACTACAACTTCATAGTCCCTGTTTAAAAGTTCTACACATGTATGGCTGCCAATGTATCCGGCGCCCCCTGCCACCAAAATTGCCACTTTTCATCCTCCTTTTTATACCAGGCATTCAAGGATGCCCTCCTGTCCGTTTAAGCAACTGTAAAGGGAAACATCCGACCCGCCTTATAAATACACGTCCGTTCCCTCTGTAGGCTGCCTGGCACTTGCTGTCTATCCCCAGAGATGAGGGGGGTATACCCCCGCCTCCTTCAAGTTCCTGACAGCATCTGCCACGCTTGCCCTGTCCTCTTTATATGTGATTCCATACCAGCGGTCCTCAGACTTAAGCACCTTGACAGTGGCCCTGCCTTCCTCAATAAGGCTGCTGACAACCGCCGGCAGGAAATACTCACATTTCAGAGGGTTATTCTTTAAATTTTCATCCAAAAAATGTGGGAAACGTTCTATCAGCTCCTGCATCATGCTCTTTGTAAATCCAAACATATTCATACTGACCAAAGTCTTAGCATCTATGCTATGCCACGTCTTTCCTTCATCCTCTGTATAGGCTGCATTCTCTCCATGCTTTTCAATATGGGTCCTCTCAGTAATCCCTGTCAGAAACCCTTCTTCATCCATCTGGCACACTCCCCGGGACACATAGCCGTTCTCCGTCAGCGTGTTTCCCAGACGGTACCCAACCATAGCGTATCTATATCTGGCGTCATCCTCGTATTCCTCCAGATAATGGTATATCTGGCCAAATGCATTCACGCCATAATAGTCGTCCGAATTAATCACTACAAACGGGCCGTCTACCTGTCCGGCGCAGCTTAAAACAGCATGGCCTGTGCCAAAAGGTTTTATGCGTCCTTCCGGGACTTCATATCCGTAAGGAAGATGATCCAGTTTTTGATATACATAGGCCGTTTCCATATATTTACTAATCCTGTCCCCCGCACATCTTTTGAACTCTTCCTCGTTCTCCTCTTTAATTATAAATATGACTTTCTCGAACCCTGCCCGTTTTGCATCAAAAATGGAAAAATCCATAATAATATGGCCTTCCCCATCTACCGGCTCTATCTGTTTCAGGCCGCCATACCGGCTTCCCATGCCCGCCGCCATAATTACCAATACCGGCTTTTTCATGATCTCCCTCCTATTCTCCCGCCTGCCTAGGCTTCCATGTATAAAACCTCCTGCACTGGCTATGTCTTTCATATTATACTTCTATATGTACCATAGGTCAATGAGGGCGGGTATTCTATCCATTCTGCTCCTGAATCTTCTCTGCCAGCTCATGCAAGTAAAACCACCGGTCTGTTTTCTCGTCCAGTTCTTCCTGGACTTTGTCTTTTTCAGACATTAACTCAGACAGACGGGCAGAATTCGTGGCATTATCCGCCATCTCCTTATCCAAACGGCTGATCTTATCTTCCAGCTTAGAAATGACATCGTCGATTGTCTCAAATTCCCTTTGCTCGTGAAAAGAGAATTTCAGCTTGGAGGGGCTTTTCTGCTTTCCAGCCTTGGCTGCTGGTTTTTCCAGAACCTCTCTTTGCTGTGCCCCTTTCGGTGTATCCAGACTGTCCGCCTGCCGTTTCGCCCTGGCCTCCCTGTAATCTGTATACCCCCCTTCATACTGCTCTATCCCGCCTTTCCCATCCATCTCCAGTATCCTGTCTGCCACATTATCCAGAAAGTAACGGTCATGGGAGACTGTGATTACAATCCCTGAAAACGAATTAAGAAAATCTTCCAGTATAGTCAGTGTGGGAATATCCATATTATTTGAAGGTTCATCCAGAATCAGCAGGTTTGCCCCTTCTGCAAGCACACAGAGCAGGTACAGCCTGCGTTTCTCCCCTCCGGACAGCTTGGACACAGGGGTATACTGCATGTCAGGACTGAAAAGAAAACGCTCCAGAAGCTGCGACGCACTGATACGCCCCTCTCCCGTCTGTATATACTCGCCTATGCCCCGGACATAATCAATGACTCTGCTGTCTGTATCCATATCTGGCTCTTCCTGGGCCAGGTATCCGATCTTTATGGTCTCCCCCACCTCGGCGCTGCCTTCGTCGGGAGGGAGAATCCCGGCCATAATCTGAAGCAGGGTGGATTTTCCACAGCCGTTTGGGCCAACAATCCCCAGGCACTGGTTTTTCAGGGCAATATAATTAAAGTCCTTAATCAGGACTTTCTCCCCATAGTGTTTGCCCACATGGCAAAGCTCTATAGTCTTTTTTCCCATGCGGACATTGGGGGCATCCAGCTTGGCCCTCTGTTCCTTATCAGGCACATCCCTATTTTTCAATCCTTCCAGCCGCAAAAGCCTGGCTTTCTGTTTCGTAGAACGTGCCCTGCATCCTAGCTTCGCCCACTCCAGCTCCATCCTCAAAATACTCTGGCGTTTTCTTTCTGAGGCCGCCTCCATCTCTTCCCTGAGAGCCTTCATTTCAAGAAATTTGGAATAATTTGCCTCATAACTGTACATACTGCCTCTGCTGATCTCCAGGATCTTGTTTGATACAATATCCAGGAAATAACGGTCATGGGCCACCATGACCACAGTCCCTCTATAATTCTTCAGGTATTCTTCTAACCATGCAATCATCTCGCCGTCCAGATGGTTGGTAGGCTCATCTAACAAAAGGACATCAAAATCCTGGGCCAGTACTTTTGCCATTGCCAGCCTTCTTTTCTGGCCCCCAGACAGATGTTCCACGGGTATCTCATAATCTGTAATCCCAAGCTTATTTAAATTGCTCTGGACAAGCCATTGAACCTGTACGTCGCAATCCAGGGCATAAGACGATACAGTGGCCCCCTCCTCAAATACCGGGTTCTGTACGAGAAACGCTGTCCTAATGCCGTTCTGCCTGGTAATCTGGCCGCTGTCAGGCACCTCATGTCCTGCAATCATCCGCAGGAGTGTTGTTTTCCCAGTTCCATTTATCCCGATAACCCCTACCTTATCTCCTTCTTGGATCCCAAAAGAGGCATCCCGGAAAATAACCTTTTCCCCATATATTTTACTAATGTGCTCTATATTTATGATATTCATCCTTACCGCTCCTGCTCTTCATTCTGCAATATCACTATCATAAATGATTTCTGCCAGAGCGTCAATGCGTTTAAGGTTCAGGGCAGCCTGTGTTTTTGCACACTGATTTTATTCCCGCGAGCAACGAGCCAAGCGGACATGTTTACATGTCCATTTGGCGACTGCCGCGGGAGTCTAATACCCCCATGCTTGCATCGGGGTCTTTGACTATGGTGTTAGTCTCCCTTTATCTGATCATAAATTTTTTTCAATGCCCCTGCGGACTCATGCAGCATTTCCTTTTCTCCCGGGTTTAAAGGAATTTCAATAATATCTTCCACCCCGTGCCTGCCCAGCACTGCCGGCAGTCCAATACATATCTGCTGTATGCCATAGTGTCCCTGAGCCAGGCTTGAGATTGTCAGGATTGAATGCTCATCCCGCACCAGCGCCTGGGCAATGCGCCTGACCGCCATGGCCACAGCATAAAATGTGGAACCCTTCCTCTCAATAATTTCATAGGCACTGTCCCGCACTTCCTCATAGATCTCATTGAGCTGCAGGCTGGCCCTGGTCCTGCCATGCTGACGGCAATATTCATCCACAGGCAGTCCCGCCACAGTGGCGCTGCTCCAGGCAGCCAGCTCACTGTCCCCGTGCTCACCGATCATCCATGCATGGATATTCCGGTAATCCAAATTAAATTTCTTCCCCAGCAAGTATTTAAGCCTGGCGGTATCCAAAACTGTCCCGCTCCCAATGACTCTGGAGGCCGGAAAGCCAGAGAGCTGCAGGGACAAGCTTGTCAGCACATCTACTGGATTTGTGACAATCAGCAAGATGCATTCTGTATTATATTTTACGATATTGGGGATAATTTTTCGGAATACTTCTGCATTTTTGGCTGATATGTCCAGCCGGGTCTCACCTGGCAGCTGGTTCGCCCCTGCTGTCACCACAACAAGATAGGCATCCTTTAAATCAGGGTAATCTCCTGCATAAATATCCGAAGGCACTGTAAAGGGAATTCCATGGCCAATATCAAGAGCCTCCCCTTCTGCTTTCTTCTTGTCAATATCAATCAGCACCATCTCATTAAATAACCCGCTCTCCACCAGGGTATATGCCGTCGTTGCCCCTACTCCTCCACATCCGATAATCCCGCATTTCTGTATATTCATAATGAACCCTCCTTCTTGTTTATTGTTATTATGTCCTTATTTCTATATATTGTATTCCCTGTACCGGCAAAAAACAGGGCCGGCAGAAAGATGCACTGATGCCGGAACAAACTTTGGATAAAGCGTAAAGAATTTCTTAGAGTTCTTAGAACTTTATGAATTTTTTCCTCCACCCCTTGAGTATATATGAAAAAAGTTATACAATAAGTCGCAGATTTATATGCCGTTGTTTCTTTTTGAGGAGGAGTTATATGAATAAAGCCAAAAATAATACTTCCGTATTTGATGATAATTTTGAAGTTACCTATGAGGAGGAGATCCCTTTTTCCTATACTTTCGAGACTCGTCCTATGCCAAATAAAAGGACCGCCTCTGCAGATACAGTTGATTACCGTCCCCTACACAGCAAGAGCGCTGGCAGAACTGCCCCCAGGAAAGCGCGGCGGGCATCTTCCGGCCCTGCCCCGCAGTCCTATACAGACAGATATATCCCAGACCAGTACGATACAGATGACGGCTATGGGGACTATGGCAGCTTCTCAGACGATGACTATGAATACAGCTACACAGAGGGAAGCCGGCCTTATGATGAGGACTACGATGACTATGGGTATATACCAGAAGGCAGAGACGCCTACAGAGCAAGGCGCACCCCAAAATATGGGACAAAATCTATCTACCGCACCGCACGGGCCGTCATCCGGGTAGTTTCTCTTTTGATAACCGCCGGCACCCTTGGCCTGCTTCTGTACAACTTTTGGAGGGGAGCCGCCCCATATGGAGACTGGGAGGCCATCCTTTCAGAAAAAAACTACACTCTTGGCGCCTATGCTGCTGTTGCCTCTGTTTTTCTTTTATTTGAACTGGTTGCCTTTTTCTGGTCCATGACAAGGACACGTGTCCGGGATGGGCGCAGGATATATAAAGAAGATACGGGGAGAGGGCTTTTTTCCTTTATTTTTATCTATATCTCCTCCTACCTGTCCTTCCTGGTCTGTAGTTTCCTGCCGGAAAGATTTGAATCACTGGATATTTTAAACGGCATAAGAGGCGCCCTGGCCGTCTTTGGATCCCTCCACAATGTGCTTCTCGGACTCTGCCTCGCAGGTGTTATATCCTGCCTTGTCCGCAGGCACATGATTTGATTGTCTTAAATGGGATCCTATTTTCAATGTGTTTGGTGCCTGAGCCAAAGACCCCGATGCAAGCATAGGGGGCATCAAACTAGCAGCGGTGCAAGCATCGGGGCATTAGACCCTCGCGGCAGTCACCAAATGGGCATGTAAACATGTCCCCTTGGCCCGCTGCTGGCGGGAATAAAAAGAAAGGAATACGTTTGATTATGAAAATTGAGAGAGTAGAAAATATGTGTGGCGGAGAGGGACATGTCATTATTAAAAGAATCCTTGGAGAGAAGGAGCTAAATGGAAAATGCGGCCTGTATGGGGAAGTCATATTAGAAGCCGGCTGTACTCTTGGCTACCATGAGCATCACGGGGAGAGTGAGACATATTATATTCTCTCCGGAGAAGGTAACTATAATGATAACGGAAACACCCGTACAGTCAGAGCCGGCGATGTTACCTTTACTCCCAGCGGCAAAGGGCATGGCCTTGCAAATACAGGACTGGAAGATTTGGTTTTCATGGCCCTGATTATCAAAGATTAGGGGGAGGCTTTCGCCTATCCCCAGTTTCCCCTCTCATGGGGCATAATATTGCGGGGTACCCATCAACTTACAGTTATCTATTCACCAAGGAGGCACATTATGATAATCAGGCCTTATAGAAGGCAGGATTTAGACGAAATCCTGCAGCTGTTCTATGACACTGTACATACTGTCAATAGAAAGGATTATACCCCAGAGCAATTGGATGCCTGGGCGGACGGGCATCCTGACAAGGAGAAATGGAATCTTTCCCTGCTCGGGCATTTCACGGCCATTGCAGAGGAAGACTCCATAATCCTTGGATTTGCAGACATGGATGCCTCCGGCTACCTGGACCGGCTTTATGTACATCACGCTTTCCAGGGCCGGGGCATAGCCACAGCCCTCTGCGATAAATTGGAAAGTACCGCAAAGGCAGAGAAATTCACCACACACTCCTCCGCCACAGCCCTCCCCTTTTTTAAAAAAAGAGGGTACCATGTGCAGAAACAACAAACAGTCCAGCGCAAAGGCGTCCCTCTTACAAACTATATCATGTCAACCTAATGAATTCTAATCCAGCGAACACGAAATTTCTGCCCCATATGCGCAGGATTGTATTTCATTCATATTCACTGTACTAAACCGTTGGCCTGATAAAATTGGTACGCTGTACCTCCTCCTTTTGGGGAAGGCCATACTTTTCCAACCCCAAATGGATGCTTTTCATCAAAAAGGACATGTTTCTTGCCAGAGTCCTCATTGTCTGCAGTCCCTCTGCATCCTGCTCGGCTTCACCAGGCGCCGCTCCATGGATACTGTTCCAATATTGGCCGGAGGCCACCGGCATCCCGGAGATTGTAAAATATTTATTCAGCTCATCAAAGGTGGATGACAGGCCGCCTCTTCTTGCCGCCACTACACTTGCTCCCACTTTCATAGTTTTGTCAAAAGGCGTACTGTAAAACAGACGGTCCAAAAATGCAATTAACGTAGCGTTGGCTGACGCATAATAGACCGGACTCGCAGCAACAAGGCCATCGCACTCTTCAAATTTAGGCGCTGTCTCATTAACAGAGTCATTGAACACACATTTGCCCGTCTTTTTACAAGAACCACAGCCGATACATCCTCTAATATCCTTATTCCCAATATGTATAATTTCCGTCTCAACATCTTCCTGACCAAAGATTTCCTCCATCTCATGCAGGGCCGTATATGTATTCCCGCCTGCATGGGGACTGCCGTTAATCAATAACACCTTCATATATAACTCCCTCCTGATAATATTTATCAATTCATATAGTCAATAGGAGCCGATCCTTTTGACATATATCATCCTATAAAATGTAACGGCTTGCGTGTATCATACACACAAGCCGTTTAGTATCTAGTAAAAAATAAGTTTTAAAAAACCGTATTTACGCTTTTCTCTAGAACTTCCCTTCCTTCGCTGCTTCCTCAATGGAAACAGCCACAGCCACAGTCATGCCTACCATAGGGTTATTCCCTGCGCCGATTAAACCCATCATCTCAACGTGGGCCGGTACGGAAGAGGATCCTGCGAACTGTGCGTCAGAGTGCATACGTCCCAGTGTGTCTGTCATACCGTAGGAAGCCGGGCCTGCTGCCATATTGTCTGGATGGAGCGTACGTCCTGTACCGCCGCCTGATGCCACAGAAAAATATTTCTTGCCCTGCTCAATACATTCTTTCTTATATGTGCCTGCTACCGGGTGCTGGAAACGCGTCGGGTTCGTAGAATTACCTGTAATAGAGACGTCTACTCCCTCCTTGTGCATAATAGCAACACCTTCACGCACATCGTTTGCACCGTAACAGTTTACTTTAGAGCGGAGTCCGTCAGAATATGCGATTCTCTGTACTTCCTTAAGCTCTCCTGTATAATAGTCGTATTCTGTCTGTACATATGTAAAACCATTGATTCTGGAGATGATCTTAGCCGCATCCTTGCCGAGTCCATTTAAGATAACACGGAGAGGCTTCTGGCGCACTTTGTTTGCTTTCTCTGCAATACCAATAGCACCCTCTGCCGCTGCAAAGGACTCGTGTCCTGCCAGAAATGCGAAACAGTCTGTATCCTCCTCCAAAAGCATCTTGCCCAGATTGCCATGTCCCAGTCCAACCTTACGCTGGTCAGCTACAGATCCGGGAATGCAGAAAGCCTGGAGGCCTTCGCCGATTGCCGCTGCCGCCTCTGCTGCTGTCTTACATTCCTTCTTAATAGCGATGGCCGCACCTACTATATATGCCCAGCAGGCATTCTCAAAACAGATCGGCTGAATCCCCTTAACCTGATTATATACATCAAGTCCGGCATCCTTCGTAATCTTTTCTGCCTCTTCGATAGAAGCAATGCCATAGCTATTTAATACTTCATTGATTTTATCAATTCTTCTTTCATATGATTCAAATAAAGCCATTTAATTGTCCTCCTGATTTATTTTAACATTACCTGTATTGAGTACTTCCGACTATTCCTTGCGTGGGTCAATAATCTTGGCAGCATCGTCCACACGGCCATACTGTCCTTTTGCTTTCTCCCATGCATCATTCGGTGTATCGCCTGCTTTAATGAAATCTGTGAACTTGCCCAGGCTTACAAACTGGTAGCCGATGATTTCATCTTTGTCATCCAGGGCGATGCCTGTCACATAGCCTTCAGCCATCTCCAGGTAACGAGGACCTTTCGCCAGTGTTCCATACATAGTTCCAACCTGGGAACGGAGTCCTTTTCCCAGATCCTCCAGTCCTGCGCCGATGGGAAGCCCATCCTCAGAGAAAGCGCTCTGAGTCCTTCCGTATACGATCTGCAGGAATAATTCTCTCATTGCTGTATTAATGGCATCACAGACAAGGTCTGTATTAAGTGCCTCTAAAATAGTCTTACCCGGAAGAATCTCAGATGCCATAGCAGCGGAATGAGTCATTCCTGAACATCCGATTGTTTCCACAAGAGCCTCCTGGATAATTCCATCTTTTACATTCAAAGTCAGCTTACAGGTACCCTGCTGCGGAGCGCACCAGCCTACTCCGTGTGTCAAACCAGAAATATCTTTTACTTCTTTAGCCTGTACCCATTTTGCTTCTTCCGGAATCGGAGCTGGTCCGTGATTTGCACCTTGAGCCACCGGACACATCATTTCTACTTCATGTGAATAAATCATGTTAAAACTCCTTTCAAATATGTATGATTTTCTTCCTATAGGCGTTTGATATTAATTTAACACCATATATAGATTATTCTCGCATAATTTTCGACATTCGTCAATTGTGACTTTATACAAGTTTCTACATCCCCAGGCCCTTTTACCCGACAAGATTCAGCCTGCCGGACAACGCCAAACTACAGCCCCAGACTCCTTAAGGATCCATGGTTTTTAGCTCTTCAAGGGCGAGAGATAAAGCCTTTTCCACAGTCATAAGCCGGTTTTCCATTCTGTCCCCTTTAAATTCACATCTGGCCACGGCAGTATGGCCGCATACATAGCAGCCAACATATACAAGGCCTACTGGCTTTTCCTTTGTCCCGCCTCCTGGGCCGGCAATCCCGGTAGAACTTAAGGCAACCTCCGCTCCCGCAGAGCGGGCCGCCCCTTCTGCCATCTCTTTCGCTGTCTGCGCACTCACGGCCCCATATTCCTGAAGGGTCGCGCGGTACACGCCCACCAGCCTCTCTTTGGCTTCATTGGAGTAGGTAATATATCCTTCATGGAGCACGTCAGAGGCGCCGGCTACGTTCACCAGAGTCCCCGCAATCAGGCCCCCAGTACATGATTCTGCTGTGGTGATAGTATATTTCCTGTCAGCCAGCTCTTTTATCAGCCGTTCCTCCAGGCTTTCTGTATGATTTTCATGATTCTTTAAAACCCAGTCTGGATACATAATTACATCCCTCCCTGTGTCAGGACCTGCCTGTTCTTCCAAACATAGTCAACCAGAGATATGACTGTCAGGGCCAGGGCAATCCATATAAGCGCCGTGCCGATACCGTCGAATATCCCTCCCAGGTCTGCAATCAAAACAAGGATCATGGCCATCTGAAAAACAGTTTTAAATTTCCCCCAATAACTTGCCGCAATAACAATCCCGTTATCTGACGCCACCAGCCTGAATCCACTGATAATAAATTCCCTGCTGATAATGATAATGACTATCCAGGCTGACAGCCTCCCCATCTCTATCAGGCAGATCATAGCCGCAGATACAAGCAGCTTATCTGCCAGGGGATCCATAAACTTACCGAAATTTGTTACCAGATTATATTTTCTCGCAATCTTCCCATCCAGTAAATCTGTCAGGCTGGCTGCGGCAAAAAGCACAAGGGCAATCCATTTGTTGGCCCATCCTCCCAAGTCTGTCAGCATAAACAGGACAAAAAAGGGAACCATAACTACCCGCAATATTGTAAGTTTATTTGGCAAATTCATGATACGATACCTCCAATCAAATCATAGTCCACTGCTCCTGACACCTGCACTCTGGCAAAATCACCTGACATCAGCTCTTCTTCCGTATTTACGAAAATCAGGCCGTCAACATTTGGGGCATCCCGGTAGGTCCTGCCCACATAAGCATTTTCATCGGCTATTTTCCCTTCTATCATGACCAGAACTTCCCGCCCTGTCATACGTTCGGCCTGGCCAAAGGCGATTTCCTGCTGAAGCTCCATCAGTTCAGCCTGCCTTTCTTCCTTTATCTCTTCCTCCACCTGGCCTGGCATTGAAGCAGCCGGCGTATCTTCCTCAGGGGAATACGTAAACACCCCGAGGCGGTCAAATTCCATTTCTTCTACAAATTCCAACAATTCCTCATGTTGTCTGGATGTCTCCCCTGGGAAACCAGTTATAAGGGTAGTCCGTATACATATATCGGGTATCTCCCGGCGCAGCTTAAAAATAATATCCTTCAGTTCCTGCTTTGTAGTCCTGCGCCCCATCCGTTTCAGGATTTCATCATTCGCGTGCTGAATAGGCAGGTCCACATAATGGCATATTTTCTTTTCCTCTTTCATTACTTTTATCAGCTCATCCGTAATCTCCTCGGGATAACAGTATAGGATCCGGATCCAACGGATACCCTCTATCTTACAGAGTTCTCTTAAAAGTTCGGGCAGCATCTTTCTTCCATATAAATCCCTGCCATAAAGGGTAGTTTCCTGAGCCACCAATATCAGCTCCTTAACTCCTCCTTCTGCCAGGTACCGGGCCTCGTCAAGAAGCGTTTCCATGGGAACGCTCCGGAAACTCCCCCGGATTTTGGGGATAATACAGTACGTACAATGTTTATCACAGCCCTCTGCTATTTTCAGGTAGGCAAAATGCCCTCCAGTAGTTACCAGCCTCTTAGTCTCCACCTGAGGAAGTATGTCGACGTCTGCCATTGTAACTGCCGTGCCCCCTCCCAGGACCTGGTCAATAGTCTCCAGAATCTTATCGTAGGATGCTGTCCCCAGGACGGCATCAACCTCGGGGATCTCCTCTAAAACCTCCTGACGGTATCTCTGGGCCAGGCACCCTGTCACGATGAGGGCCTTAAGCCGCCCTCCCTTTTTATATTCGGCCATTTCCAGTATGTTTTGGATACTCTCCTCCTTTGCATCATGTATAAAGCAGCAGGTATTCACCACAATAATATCGGCCTCATTCTCATCATCTGTCATCTGATACCCCCTGGATGCAAGCATTCCCAGCATAACCTCTGTGTCAACTAAATTCTTGTCACACCCAAGGGATATAAATAGTATTCTCATAAAACCTCCCATATGTTTGAAAGGCAGATACCCAATGTGCATCTGCCTTCTTTTTATTCTTCTGCATTTTCAGCAATAATCTTAAGCTTTCCCTCGTTTAACTCCTCAATAGCCGTAGAAAGAGGCTTTTGCCCGTCCCTGGCATTTACAAGGGGCAGTTCTCCGTCAATGAGCTGTCTTGCCCTCTTAGAAGTGGCCAGCACGATTGAATAACGGCTGTTGACAATCTTTGTCTCGCCCTCCTCCACGTCCTTGTTTACGACCCGCATCAGGTCTGTGTAAGATGGATGCAGCATAGGTTATATTTCTCCTTTCAAACTTCTTTTCAGATCTTCTTTTATCTCTCTCATAAATTCTGCGTTCCGTGTGCTTCTGTGGTGCTCTCCCTGGATGATGGTGTGCATTTCCTCCACACAGGTATCCAGGTCATCATTTACAATCAGGTAATCATACTGGTCCATCCCCTGGGCCTCTTCCGCCGCGCGGCGCATCCTGGATTCAATGACCTCCATGGTCTCTGTCCCTCTCCCCACCAGCCTGCTCTTAAGCTCCTGTACATTGGGGGGCGTGACAAACATAAGCAGCGTATCCGGGAACCTCTCCTTGACTTTCAGGGCGCCCTGGATCTCAATCTCCAGGATCACATCCCTTCCAGAATCCAGCTGCTCTTCTACATACCCACGGGGCGTCCCGTAGTAATTTTCCACATACCTAGCATACTCTATCAGCTCTTCTTTCGCAATCATTTTTTCAAAATCTTCTTTTGATTTAAAGAAATATTCTCTTCCGTCACTCTCCCCCTCCCTGGGCTGCCTTGTGGTGGCAGAGATTGATAAAGCATACTTCTCCGCATACCGGCTGAGAAGCTCCTTCATCAGTGTTCCCTTCCCAGAGCCTGAAAATCCAGACACAACTATCAAAATTCCTCTTCTATCCATGACCTACATCCTTTATTCTATATTCTGTATCTGTTCCCTTACCTTCTCGATCTCCGTCTTTAACCCTATGGCACAGTTGGATACTTCCATGTCATTAGCTTTAGAGAGAATTGTATTGGCCTCCCTGTTCATCTCCTGGGCTATAAAGTCCAGCTTCCGGCCGATTCCCTCTTTTTCTTTCAGGGTCTCGCGCATGTGCCCTATATGGCTTTTCAGCCTCACCACTTCTTCATCTGTGCATATCTTGTCCGCAAAGACAACAACCTCAGCCGCTATCCGGCCTTCCTCTAACTGGGTATCTGCGAGGAGTTCCTTCACTTTCTCTTCCAGCCTGGCCCTGTACTCCGATATAATGTCCGGGGAACGCTCCTCAATGTAAGCCACCAGCTCCTCCATGCCTTTTAATTTCTCCAGTATGTCCCGCTCCAGGTTCTCCCCTTCTGCCGTCCTGGTTTCCACAAATTGTGCAAAAGCCCCATCCAGCGCCTCTTTTAACCCTGCCCAAAGCTCTTCATCATCGCCCCTCTGCTCCTCCATAGTGAGGACTTCCGGGCAGCGTGACAGGGCAGACACCCGAATATCATTTTCAATGCCAAATGCCTCCTCCATCTTCTTAAAATATTTCATATATTCTGCAGCCAGGCCCTCATTATATTTGAGTGAGGCCTGGCTCTCCGCCATATCCTCATAGGTTATAAAAATATCAATTTTGCCCCTGTTGGCATACTGCTTCAGAAGGGTGCGGATTGCGGTCTCAAAAAAGTTCAGTTTCTTTGGCATCCGTATATTCGTATCCAGGTACCTATGGTTTACACCCTTTAACTCCACCGTAAACTTCCTGGATTCCCTCAGTACCTCGCACCTTCCGAAACCTGTCATGCTCTTAATCATGGTTGTCCATCCTCTTGTCTTTCATATTCGCTTATGCATTCTTGGCTGCATCCGGCAGATATGGTTTTCCCTCCTGCCTGCTGAATGTATTATACCCTGTAAGCTCTGTCTGGGTCAACCTCTCACCCTTATATTTCATAGCTTCCTATTGTGCGGGGCTGCAAAGATGAAAATCTGCTGCTGCATAGGCCGCCCAATGCCAGGCTGACCGGGACGGCAGAGAGTAAATATATTTGTCTGTCAATGTATTCTGTGATACAATAAAATCCAAGTTTTCTGAAAGAAGGAATATAGTATGGCTTTTGATGGAATAACCGTGGCCTGCCTGGCCCATGAATTAAAAGGACAATTGTTAAACTCAAGAATAGCTAAGATTGCACAGCCTGAGGCAGACGAGCTGCTGCTGACGCTCAAATCCCCTGCCGGCCAAAAGAAACTCTGTATCTCGGCAAGCGCCTCACTGCCGCTTATGTATTTAACAGAATCTGGCAAGCCAAGTCCCATGACGGCGCCGAATTTTTGTATGCTGCTGAGGAAACATATCAGCAATGGCCGGATTGTAGATATTTCTCAGCCAGGATTGGAGCGTATCATCCATTTTACAGTGGAACATCTGGATGAACTGGGGGACCTATGCAGAAAAGATCTGATTGTGGAGATTATGGGTAAGCACAGCAATATTATTTTCTGTACAGAGGATGGAACTATCATCGACAGTATCAAACATGTCTCTGCGCAGATGAGCTCTGTCCGTGAAGTCCTGCCCGGGCGAAAATATTTTATACCTGATACGATGGGGAAATCCAATCCTCTTGCTGTAAATGAAGAGGATTTTATCCGCATACTGTCCGAAAAACCTATGCCCCTTTCCAAGGCTCTCTATACATCCTTTACAGGCATCAGTCCCGTAGTTTCTGAAGAAATATGCCATCTTGCAGGAGTAGATTCTTCCGTCACCCCCCGGGAGTTTTCTGAGGATATCCTAAAGCACGTATTCAACCAGTTTACTATCTTTTTCTCCGCCCTGAAGGATACCCTCTTTTTTCCTTCTATTTATTATGAAGGTAAAGAGCCAAAGGAATTTTCTGCCCTGCCCCTGACCTATTTGGGGGACTGCACCTGCTGTAAATACGCCTCCATATCTGAGGTGCTTGAGACTTATTATGCCTCTAAAAATACAATCACCCGCATCCGGCAGAAATCTGCCGGCCTTCGCCATATCGTGCAGACAGCCCTGGAGCGCAGCCGCAAGAAATACGACCTACAGCTCAAGCAGCTTAAGGACACCCAGAACCGGGATAAATATAAGGTCTACGGAGAACTTATCAATGTCTATGGCTATCATTTAGAGGAAGGTGCGAAGAATCTGCAGGCACTCAATTATTATACGGACAAAATGGTTTCCATCCCTCTGGATGCCGCCAAATCTCCTCAGGAAAATGCGCGGCGTTACTTTGATAAATATAACAAACAAAAGCGCACTTTTGACGCCCTGTCAAAATTCATATGTGAAACCCGGGATGACATTGCCTATCTGGAATCTATCAGTACTGCCCTGGACATTGCCCTGACCGAGGACGATTTGGCCCAGATAAAAGAAGAAATGATACACGCCGGCTATATGCGCAGAAAATACACAAAGAAAAAAAGTACAGTTAAAAACAAGCCTCTGCACTATATTTCCAGCGATGGCTTCCATATATATGTGGGAAAAAATAATCTCCAGAATGATGATCTGACTTTCCATTTTGCCGTTGGGGACGACTGGTGGTTCCACGCCAAAGAAACCCCCGGCTCCCATGTAATTGTCAAAACCAACGGGGAAGAACTTCCCGACAGTACTTTTGAGGAAGCCGGCCGGCTTGCCGCCTACTATTCCAAGGCCCGGGGCAGTGAGAAAGTAGAAATAGATTACGTGGAGAAAAAGCATGTGAAAAAACCAAAGGGGGCAAAACCTGGGTTCGTCGTCTATTATACGAATTATTCCCTTATCATCGACAGTGATATTTCGAAGATACAGGAAGCGCCTTAACTTGTGGTATCCAGAGGGCCTGCCTGCTCCCCGCAGGCCTGCCGCACTTCCTCGGGTACCACAATTTCTCCTGCCTGGTCAAAGCCAGCATACCCTAACTCGATTGTAAAGTCATTGACATTGGTGCTCTTGCCGTAATCATCGTACAGGCCGTTCATCACATCTGTCATATCCACAATCACCCTGGCAGGAAGTACCTCCTCCTTATAGACATCAATGATAACAGGGATCTGCATGTCTTCCATGATGCCAGCATCGGGAATCTCTACAAGCCCAAAAGCTCCCATCATATCCGCACCTAAAAACTGCATCAACTCCACACCTGTTATATCACCGTACATCTCATAGCATTCTCTTTCATTGACCTCTACTGTTTCCTCCGCAATCCTAAAAGCCCCTACGGAATCGCCAGTCTCCTGAAAAAGGTTCCCGTCAAAGGCGCCTGTGTCAGAGCTTCCAGCGCTTTCCCGGCTCCACTGATCATACATCTTGCTGTATGTGACAGACTCCTCCCCTTCAGTCACCTGATAGATCTCTATATCGCTGCTTACTTTCGTCTCTCCCATTTCCACGGCCGCTGTTCCTTTTGCGTGCCCTGCCCTCGGATCGGTTGTATTTTCCAGTTCCATATCCATAGCGATGCTGGTTGTCTCAAGTACATCCTCCAATTCTATATCCATGTCCAGAGTATTTGACACTGACTGTACTTCAGCCAGGTTTTCTGTAATATCCGCCATTAGCTTTTCAGGCGTCAGCTTGCCGCTGCATCCAGTTATGAAAATAGTCCCTGCCAGAAATCCTGCCAGGGCACATATTGCTGATTTTCGTTTTTTATCCATCGTATTTACCTGCTTTTTATTTTTGTCCCAGCAGATAGTCAATAAACTGCTGTGCCGTACGCCCGGAGAGTCCCCCGTGGCTTAATTCCCACTTATTTGCCGCAAGCAGCAGGTCCTCCTCAGGCATATCAATCTGATTCTGCTTTGCCAGCTCTTTTACAATCTCCTGGAACTGCTTTTTATCAGGCGACCCGAAATAAATTGTCACGCCGAACCTTGCCACCAGTGAAAGCTTCTCCTGTACTGTATCGTTTGTATGCAGCTCCTCATCCCGGTCGGCCTTATCCTTAAATGTCTCCCGGACCAGATGGCGCCGGTTGGAGGTAGCGTAGATTAATATATTGTCAGGTTTCTTTTCCAGCCCTCCCTCAATAACCGCTTTTAAATACTTGTACTCTATCTCAAATTCTTCAAAGGAGAGATCATCCATATAGATAATAAATTTATAATTTCTGTTTTTAATCTGGGCAATCACATCATTCAAATCCTGAAACTGGTGTTTGTAAACTTCTATCATTCTCAGGCCTTTATCATAATACTGGTTTAGAATAGCTTTTACTGACGAGGACTTTCCTGTTCCCGCGTCCCCGAACAGGAGACAGTTATTGGCCTTTCTCCCCTCCACAAATGCTTCTGTATTATCAAGGAGCTTCTTCTTTGCTATTTCATAGCCTACAAGGTCATCCAGATGGACATGGGTAATATTAGTGATGGGGACAATCTCCACGCCTGCCCCTTCCTTATGTTCCACTCTGAAAGCTTTGTGAAGGCCCAGTTTCCCCACTCCAAATTCACGGTAAAACTGTGTAAGAATATCTTTAAATTCTGCGGCATCCAAAGTCTTTGACAGGGCGCGGCTTAAACTGCAGATTCTGTCCCGGATCCTCTTGTTGAATACTTTGCTCCTCTCATTTACATTTTTATAATCAAACAATAGCGAAAGGCAGCCGGCATCCAGCTTTTCCTCCAGCTCCTCAAAATGATAATCAAACAGCTCTTTTAATACAGAAAAGTCATGCAGCGCCACCTCATTGATGCTGCCCTTTACTTCCCCCACAATCTCGCAGGAAGTACTGTATGCATTTTCATCATTGGCCAGCAGAAAGGTCAGGTAAGTGTGCCACAAGTTCCCCTCAAAGCCATGGCTTACAGATAATTCCAGGAGCATATTTACACACTCAAACAGCAGTCCCCTTAAATCATCCTTGTTATAATATTCATTGCTGTAGTTCTCCATCAGAAATGTCATGTCCTGGAGGATCTGCCCATATTCCATATTTTTATAAAGCATTAATTCATTTGTACGCATGTTCCACCTCGTTTCGTCCAATTCCCCTCACAGTCTATCTTAATAGTTTCCCAGTATCTTCAGATTCCTTGCTTCCTCCCTCAGGCCGCGTATGGCATTTTTAACGGCAGCATCAGCCAGATTGCCCTCAAAATCCACAAAAAACCTATACTCCCAGTTCTTCCCTTCCACGGGCCTGGATTCTATTTTGGTCATATTCAGGTCATTATATATGAAATGAGACAAAATCCGATACAGTGAACCACTCTCATGGGGCAGTTCAAAACAGATACTAATCTTAGAGGCAGATTCCAGAAAGATTTTCTGGTTTGTCACGACAATAAACCGGGTGGAATTATTGGGCTCATCATTGATATCTGCTTCCAGCACAGCCAGGCCATGGACCTTGGCGGCATATGCACTGCAGACAGCAGCCTGCGCTTTGTCCTGATCCTGTAATATCTTCTTAGCGGCAACAGCAGTATTGACGACACTTATTTGCTGCCATCCACTGTGGGCATCCAGGAAACGGGAAGTCTGCATAAGGGCCTCAGCCTTAGAATATACCCTCTGTATTTCCTCCGGCCTGGTTCCTTCTAACCCGGATAGTGTGTGTGTGATTGGGATGATTGTCTCTCCCACAATGTAATTTTCAAATTCCACAAGCAAGTCGTACATTTCATTGACAGCCCCCGCGGAGGAATTTTCTATGGGAAGGACCGCATAGTCCGCAGACCCCTCTTCAATGGCCTCCATTGCCTCCCTGAAAGTCCTTACATGAAAACTATTTATCTCCTCTCCAAAGTAGTGCTGCATGGCCGCCTGGCTGTATGCCCCCTCAACACCCTGAAATACAACCCTGGCATTATCCCCATCCAGGCTCTTGACCTCGATAAACGGCAGCCTGCCCAGCGCCCCCGCCTCTACCAGAAGCTGGTACTGCAGTTTCCGGCTCATGGACATGAGCTGCTCGTACAGCTCCAAAATCCCCTTCTTATTGAACTCGCCAGATACCATCCCTGCCACGTCTGCCAGTTTCTCATGCTCCCGTGTCCGGTCAAATACTTTGCGCCCTGCCTTTACTTTAAACTCGCCGACTTCCCTGCATATCTTCATCCTCTCCTCAAATAATCCTGCTATCTGCCGGTCAATCTCATCCAACTGTAGCCTCAGTTCTTCCAATGCCGCCATTTTATCTCACCCTTTTCCTTTCCATTACACAAACAAAAACATTATAATACATTTTACGTATAAAATCTACTTTTCTGAAACATACTTTTGAATATGAAAAATAAATCAATTGCACAAAACAAATTTATTATCTGCGGTACTGTGGGCTGGTGTATGGAAATTATATTTACAGCGCTGCATTCTTTTAAGAGAAAAGAATTCACCCTTGTGGGCCGCACCTCCATATGGATGTTCCCCATTTACGGGGCAGCCTGCCTGCTCTCCCCTGTCTGCCATATCTTGAAAGGGAAAAGTACAATCTTCCGGGGGAGCGTTTACACATTCTGTATCTTCCTGGGAGAATTCCTATCCGGAAGCTTTCTTAGGAGGCACCATGCCTGCCCCTGGGATTACAGCGGCGCTAAATATAACCTCAATGGCGTCATCCGGTTCGACTATGCCCCATTGTGGTTTGGGGCAGGCCTGCTCTTTGAAAAAATACTGAAGTAGATTAAAAAGGGGACTGTCCCTCTTGCAAAAGGGACTGTCCCCTTTGCGATCCGTTTTCAGAATATTCTGTCTATTTTACATGTGAAACCTAGAATTTATAACTGTATAAGATGTTTTCTCTTGTATTTCGTCATACTTCATGTCATAATACTTTTATTACTGTCTAAATATAATGAGAGGATTGAGGAGGATTTCTATTAATGAATGAAAACAGAAGTAATTTTACAGGCAAGATTGGCTTTATTATGGCCGCAGCCGGTTCTGCCGTAGGTCTGGGGAACATCTGGCGTTTTCCCTATTTAGTCGCCCAATATGGAGGGGGGACTTTCCTGGTCTGTTACATAATACTTGCTGTCACTTTCGGCTTTACTTTGATGGCGGCTGAGATTGCTATTGGGCGTAAAACTGGCTTGAGCGCAATCGGAGCCTTCAAAAAACTGGATAAGCGTTTCGGCTTCCTCGGCATTTTGGCCTCCGTCGTGCCGATTATCATTCTTCCTTACTATTCTGTAATCGGCGGATGGGTTATTAAATATTTTACAACTTTTATCTCCGGCAATACAAAGGCAGCAGCCGGTGATACTTACTTTAATGACTTTATCGGCAGCGTAGGAAGTCCCCTGTTATGGTTCGTACTTTTTGTAGTTTTTACAGCTGCAATTGTTATTTTTGGGGTAGAAAAAGGAGTGGAGACAGTCAGCAAGTTCCTGATGCCTATCCTTGTAGTACTGACAGTCGGCATCTCTATCTATGTGCTGACAATGGATGGGGCCATGGAAGGGCTGAAGTACTATATCATGCCCCACATGTCTGACTTTTCTATCAAGACTCTTCTCTCTGCCATGGGACAATTGTTCTATTCCATGTCTCTGGCCATGGGAATCATGATTACTTATGGCTCCTATATGAAGAAGTCTACAAACCTGGAGGGTTCTGTCAGGCATATAGAGTTATTTGACACAGGCATTGCTTTCTTTGCAGGCCTTATGATTGTACCGGCCGTATTTATTTTTTCCGGGGGAGATGAATCTGCCCTCAGCGCGGGTCCGGGCCTTATGTTTATCACCCTTCCAAAAGTCTTTGCAAGTATGTCCATGGGCACAGTGATAGGGACGGCCTTTTTTGTTCTCGTATTCTTTGCCGCCCTTACATCAGCCATCTCACTGATGGAGACAATTGTGTCTATTCTTATGGACAGATTTAAATGGAACAGAAAAATAACCTGTATTATCGTATTCATCTATGTGCTGGCAATGGGAATCCCTTCATCCTTAGGTTTCGGCGTATGGGACTTTATACAGCCCCTCGGAATGTCGATCCTTGACTTTATGGATTTCATAAGTAACAGTGTCCTGATGCCTATTGTCGCACTGTTTACCTGTATCTTCGTAGGCTTTTTCATCAAACCGAAAACGATCATTGATGAGGCATGTGCCGACGGGGCAGCCTTTAAAAGTAAAAAGCTGTTCATCGTGATGATTAAATGGGTTGCGCCTGTATTCCTGGTAGCAATTTTGGTAAGTTCTGTATTAAATGCATTTGGCATTATCAAGCTGTAATCCGTCCGGCAGGGCATAACAACTGATGAATAATCAAGTTCTGACTTTGGATATAAATTTGCAGGACTTTAAAAGAGCCTGGCGGCAAACTTTTGTTTCACCGCCAGGCTCTTCTTATCCTTACGCAAACCCTATCTCTTCTCTCCCATAAAAAATACTGCCACTACCCCGGGGCCTGTATGGCTTCCTATCACTGTCCCGATATTGTGGATCAGTATCTGCTGGACTCCCATCTTCTCCCTCACTAAATCTGCGACATACTGTGCATCCTCAATGCAGTCTCCATGGGTAATCATGACCATATCATTGTCCCAACCCCTGGACTGTTCCACAGCCATATCTACAATCTTGTTCAGAGATTTCTTCCGCCCTCTCTGTTTACCGATAACTTGAAGCTTGCCTTCGTTGTCCATATGGATAATAGGCTTGATCTGAACAGCCGTACCCAGTATGGCTGTAGCTTTGGAGACTCTTCCGCCCCTGTGGAGATGGTTTAAATCATCCACTGTGACATTATGGCAGATATGGAGCTTATTTTCCTCCACCCACTGCGCAACCTCGTCCACGCTCTTTCCGGCGTCCTTTAGCTGAAGCGCCTTGTAGAGAAGAAGGCCCTCACCCAGGCAGGCACAGAGTGTATCTATAATAATCACCTTGGCATCAGGATACTCTTCAGCCAGCTCCTCCCCGGCGATCCTCATACTGTTATAGGTACCGCTCAGTCCAGAAGAAAATCCAAGATGCAATACATCTTTCCCAGCCTTTAAAAATGGTTCCAGCGCTTCCCTTGCTTCGTCTGGGTTCACCTGGGATGTGACTGACATATGCCCCTCCCTCAATTTTGCAAAAAACTCTTTGCCTGAAAGTCCATACATATCTGTATATGTCTCGCCATCAATTGTATATTTTAAAGGGATAACCGGAACATTCCGTTCTTCTACCCACTCTCTCGGCAAATCAACAGTGCTGTTAACTGTAATTACAAACTCTCTCATGCTCTACCCTCCAGATTATTATTTTTTCCTATCATAACATCTTTTTCCTCATTTCGCAAAATCTTTTTCGCTGTAATGAGAAACAATATCACTGTAATTATTACGGATGTCACGTCGGCAACCGGCTCTGCCCGGTATATCCCCATAACTCCCATGAACTTTGGCAGCAGAATTGCCAGTGGTATCAAAAAAATCACTTTCCTGAGAAGTGCAATAATTAAGGAAACAACCGACTGCCCCAATGCGAGAAATGTGGACTGGCATCCCAGTTGTATTCCAAAAATGGTAATGCCCAGGAAATATACCGGCATCACCTGGCATGTCAGGCGGATCAGATCTGGATTTTCCGTAAATATTCCCACATATATCTCCGGCCTTATTATAGCAATTCCGGCAAATATAAAGGTCATCAGGAAACAGACTGAAATCATCCTGATAAAAGCACCTTTCACCCTGTCTCTGTTGCCGGCCCCGAAATTATAGCTTATAATGGGCTGTATTCCCTGGGATATGCCCTGTGCCGGAACAACAATAAGCTGCATAATGCTTGACAGGATTGACATTGACCCCACATAGAGATCTCCTCCATATTTCTGCAGACCAGAATTTAAAGTAATCATAACCAGGCTCTCTGTACTCTGCATAATAAACGGCGAAATCCCTAAGGCAGCAATACTTCCCACAGTTCCCGGGTTCAGCCTGATATATTTCATCCTGATTCTGATCACGCTCCTTTTAGAAGTAAGGAATCTAAGCACCCAGGCCGCGCTGACTGCCTGGGATATAATCGTGGCAAGGGCCGCTCCCCTCACCCCCATTTTGAACAGAAAAATAAATATTGGATCCAGAATAATATTAATCACTGCGCCGATAAGCACTGACAGCATAGCTGTCCGCGCGGCTCCCTGGCCGCTGATAAAAGTATTCAGGCCTACCGCTGTCTGGACGAAAACCGTTCCAATCAAATAAATCCCTATATACTGCTCTGCATACATGATGGTCATCTCGCTGGCGCCAAAGGCATACAGAACCGGCGTCTTAAATATAGAGAACAAAACTGTCAGCAAGGCAGAAAAGATCAGCAGCATTCCCACACAGTTCCCCAGAATCTCTTCCGCCGCCTGATAATTCTTCTTCCCGAGCTGAATAGACGCAAGGGGAGCGCCGCCCATGCCCGCAAAAGCGCTGAATGCAGTTATGACCATCAGGATCGGGAATGTGACTCCCACCCCTGTCAGGGCCATATCCCCATATCCCTCGATATGTCCTATGTATATCCTATCCACAATATTATATAATACATTGATAATCTGTGCCGCTACAGCTGGAAGAGCCATACTTGCAATAAGCCTGCCTAAGGGGGCGCTCCCCAGCTTCTCATCCTGTCCGCCTGCCTGGCCATCCTTCTCCCTGCCTCTGCTTGCTTCCATCTTAAATCCCTTCTTTCCCTGCAGTTATACTCTGGCCGTGTAACATTTAGTATATCACAAAACCACCTTATATTCTATACCTAGGCTCTCCTAATCCACTCTACAGCGGGCGGCAGACACACAGCCTGCAAGTGCGGGAATCACGGGCTGAATGCCCCAGAGTAAAAACAGCAGGATGAAAACCCGCCATTTCAAAATTGAATTTTCCTCCAGATAATGCTATAGTTAAAACAGTTATATTCCCACTGTTTCACAGCTATGGATATTCCAGGAAAGCGAGGCAATATTTTATGAAAAAATTTTTTAAGGCGGTTGGCTTTTTACTTTTGAGTATTCTTCCTTTCATTGCCGCAAATATTCTGCAGTATATAATTGTTTTTGCAGCCATGCTTCTAAAAGCCATTTCTATGTTCCTGGCAAATCCCTCAGGATTTTCCATGGAGAATTACTATACTTATGTCGCAAGTTCCCAGTTTAACTCCCTTGTCCTTTTTATCTATGGACTTTTTGCCATCCTGCTGCTGGGGATCTGGTACCGTGTTGCCGCCGTGCCCAAAGGATTTTTAAGGCGCGGCCTTAGGCAGGTTATAAACGGGAAAATCTTATTGGCAATGGTACTGCTGACTGCTTCTTTCCAGTACATCACCACCTACCTCATTATTCTCATTCAGGCGCTCCGCCCTTCCTGGTACCAAAGCTATGAGCTTCTGATGGATTCTGCAGGAATAAATGACATCACTTTAATCTTAGCTCTCTACAGCGTGGTTGTGGCCCCCATATGTGAGGAACTGATATTCCGGGGAGTCTGTCTGTATTATGCCAAAAAAGCGCTCCCCTTCTGGATTGCCAACCTGTTCCAGGCCGCCTTTTTTGGTGTCTACCATATGAATCTTGTACAGGGGATCTATGCATTCCTTCTGGGCCTCCTCCTTGGATATGTCTGCGACAGAGGAAGAAGTATTTATTTAAGCATCCTGCTCCATTTTCTATTTAATTTCTGGGGCACGTTTTTATTCTCCTCCTACTTCTATTCAGGAGATAACATCTTACTCTCCACACTGCAGTTTCTTCTCATTTGGACTGCTGCGGCAGCCGGGATTATTCTTTACAAAAGCGGGGTTAAGGGCAGGCGCCTGCAGCCCCCTGCCTGAAAATATAGCCGCACTTTCCGGTATACAAAATAGAAAAGGTACCGCACAGGCTTCCCAGCCTGTCCCAGTACCTTTCCTATACTCTGATTGATCCGCCCCATCTGTGACCATGTCTAATCATCTTCCAGTCAAAGACCCCGATGCAAGCATACGGGGCGTCAAACTAGCAGCGACGCAAGCATCGGGGTATTAGACCCTCGCGGCAGTCGCCAAATGGGCATGTAAACATGTCCGCTTGGCCCGTTGTTTGCGGGAATACATATTTTATATACTCATGGGAAAGCCGTTGGCTGGGATATATCTGCCCTTTGTTCTTCTTTCTGCCAAAAGATTACTGAAGTTTTATATTCAGGTAATTGCGGCCTGACAGTGTTTTATTAAAGGCCAGCAGACATACAATAATAATACATCCAGCCACAAATCCTACTACGTTGAAACATGCTGTAAGGATTAGCAGCAGCAGGCGCATAAACTTTAAGGCATACCCAAGCTCAAAATTAGGCTGTGTATAATTGGCCACTGCCACAAAAGCCATGTACAGCATGACCTCCGAGTTAAACCACCCTGACTGGACAGAAAACTCTCCCATGACAAGGCCCGCAATTACACTCAAAGGTGTACTGAGCATACTGGGGGTGTTCAGTGCGGCCAGCCGCAGTCCGTCGATCGAAAGTTCCAGTATTAAGAGCTGGAAAATCAGGGGGATATTCACTGTATCTTTAACCGCCACAAAGGCAAAAATATCTGGAAGCCAGTTAATATTCTGCATAAAAAGCAGAAATATTGGTGTCAGAAATACTGTCAGAATCGTGATCAGAGTCCTCGATATTTTCAAGTATACCCCTGTCAGAGTAGGGAAATAATAGTCATTCGCCTCCTCTATCATATCCAGTATGGAGGTAGGCAGAATCATCGCGGAAGGCGAATTATCTACCATAATGACAACCTTCCCTTCCAGCAGGCATGCCGCCGCTGTATCCGGCCTCTCTGTAAACTTAAATTTAGGGAATGGATTAAACCATTTACGCTTAAACATGGCATCTGCCAGGCTCTGCTGGGTCATACGCAGATCATCCAGCTCCAGTTTTTCAATCCGGCCCTTTACATTTTTGAGCAATTCATCGTCCACCCGGTCCGACATATAGCAGATTGCTATGTCTGTCCTGGTTGTCTGCCCGGCTTCCACCATTTCCATAACCAGATGGGGATCCCGAATCCGCCTTCGCATAAGGGCAGTATTAAAAACAATGGTCTCCACAAACCCATCCCTGGAACCACGCAGTGATTTGTCTTTATCAGGCTCCTCCACGCCCCTGGCCGGGTAAGTGCGGCAGTCGATGGCGATACATACACCGTCGTATCCTTCCATAAACATGCAGGTGATGCCTGAAAGGACATTGCGCAGTACCTGGTCAAAATCTCCCACAATATCCACCTCAACATATGGGATACACTGCTGGGCAAATGCGGTTGCATCCCCCGGCAAAGCATCCTCTTTAAGGCCGAAAAAGGAGGTCATGATTTTCAGCATTGTCTCATCTTTGGTAAACCCGTCTATGAAATAAAATGAAGCCTTCTTCCCACCAATCATCAGATCCCGCCGGATAATATCAAAACTCTCCTTAAGCGGCAGGGCCTGATCCATATACTCAATATTCTCCTGATAGGAGCTGACCTTTTTTGTATTTTTCTTAACCATAGAATGTGCGTCCTTTCTCCAAATGCTATCTGCAAAGTGTATGCTATACATATCCTATGGTTAGAATCCCCATATACTCCTTAAATATACAAAAAAATCCTGGCGGGGAACTTAAAATCGTCTATTTTTTGGTGGTGCTTCCAAATCCGCCGTTTCTTACTTCACTGGCTTCATCATCCATTGTGATACCATACTCAGTAAAGATCCCCTGCATAAACCCTTCGCCTCTGGCGATTTCAACAGTCTTCCCTTCATTAGTGTCATTGGTTATTTTAGAAAAAATATGCCCTTCATTGTCAGAGTAAAAGTAGTCGCTGTCTATAATACCAACCGTATTATTCAGCTGCAGTCTGTATTTAAACCCCAACCCACTCCTGGGATAACAGTTCAGGACCCATCCTTCCTCCATCTGTACACGGATTCCGGTTGGGACTTTTACCGTCTCCCCTGGTTTAAGAACCAACTTGACAGGTGCATAGAAATCGTAGCCTGCGGATCCCGATGTGGCCCTTTTTGGCAGTACGATTCCCTCATATATGTCCTGAACCTGTTCTCTTTTCCCATCCCCAAAAGTATCTTCCCAATCCTTTGAAAACTGCTCTATGCTAACTTTGTGGAATTTTGCTATTCTTCTCATGTATATACCTTTCCTGCCTGCTTAAGAATTATGCAGCACAATTTTATTTTGGCTGAGGCTGGCCTGTACATCAATCACTTTCTGGTTAGAGCTCCCCTTCCAGTGTAACTGCGTATCTTTCAGGCTGGCGTCAAACTTACCGTCCACCAGCACGTCCAAATACTGTATGGCAGGGAGTTCCTTGACATCTTCCCACTCCCATCCTGTATACAGCCACTGGGTCTTGCCAGGGAACTTCTTTCTCACCTCCGCTGCCAGCTCTGTAACTGCGGCACGGTTGCCCTCAAACAGGGGATCGCCCCCGCTGTATGTAATACCACTGATATAGTCCTTCTCCAGCTGCTCAAAGATCTCCTGCTTAGCCTCCGGGCCGAAAGGGATTCCCCCTTTTGGATCCCATGTAACCTGGTTATGGCACTCCCGGCAATGGTGGGAGCACCCCGCCACCCACAGGACAACCCGCAGTCCATCACCATTCAACATGTCGTCCTTTGTAATATTGTGGTACCGCATACTACATACTTTTCCTTTCTGCGATCTCCGCCATCTTGGCATCGTTGAGCCTAGTGTCTCCCTTTACCCTGGAATAAGAAAGATATCCATTCATCCTGTCTATCTTTGTCAGGTTTGTGCTCCCGCACTTGGGGCACACATCCATATCCAGCTCCTCATGCCCACAATCGTCACAATATGAAAGTGACAGGTTCACCCCTTCATAGTAACCTCTGTCCATGGCGCGTCTGACAAGAGCTTTTACCGCCTCAGTATTATAGCTTATAGGATACTTGACATACTGAATCTTTCCCCCATTACTCAGATTCCAGAACCGGCCTTCTAAATCCTGTTTCTCTATGGGAGTGATCTCCTCACTGACATGGCAGTGGAAACTGTTGCTTACATACTCCCTGTCAGATACATTTTCAATAATGCCATACTTTTTGCGGAACTGCTGTACCTGCACGCCGCACAGATTCTCTGCCGGCGTCCCGTAAATTGCATACAGATGCCCATCTTCCTGCTTAAATTCATTCACTCTGTCATTGATGTACCTCAAAGCCTCCAGGGCAAAACTGCCATCCTCTGCTATAGACTTTTTGTTGTGGAGCTGCTGCAGTTCATTGAGGGCCGTAATGCCAAAAGAGGCGGTGGCAGCTTTCAAAAGCGGCTTGATCTTATCATATAACCCTAAGCGGCCGCCATAGAACCCTCCCTCACAGTATGCCAGGGGATTGGTGGAGGCCTTCATCTCCCCCAAATAGTCGTAGGTTCTCTGGTGCAGCTTTCTGATCAGATTCAGATAATAATCCAAAACCTCATAAAAATCCCTGCCTTCCTGCTGTGCTTTGGCATAGATCATGGGCAGGTGGAGGCTGATGGCTCCCACATTAAATCTGCCCACAAATACAGGTTCATCCTTCTCATCTGCAGGCTCCATGCCGCCGCGCTCATACCAGGGGGATAAAAATGCCCGGCATCCCATAGGGCTGATAATCTTACCGTACTTCTTATATATACTGGGAACGTAACCTTCCCCGGTAAGGCTGAGCCAGTCTGGGTACATTGTCTTTCTCGAGCATGCAATGCCTGCTTCAAACACGTCTTCCAGCGGCTTCCCCGGCCCATGCAGGTTCTCGTCATATAAAAATACAATCTTCGGAAACAGGACTGGTTTTCTGTGCCCTTCCTTCCCCTGCCCCTTGCGCCGTACTTCCAGCATTTTTATGGTGGCCAGTTTTCCATAGCGGCTTGTCCGGGTACCTGCTGTCACGGTTATGAAGGGATAGTCGCCGCGGCTTGAGGATACAGAGTTAAATTTATATTCCCATCCCTGGAATCCCTGCTCCATCTCCTTCTCTAGGTCTGCCCAGGCAACCTCTTCTACCGTCTTTCTTGGCAGTCCAAGATCTGTATATTTCTGCAGGAGCCTTTTGTGGGATTTCTCCGCATATGGCTCCAGAATCTCATCCACGCTGGGCACTGTAAATCCGCCGTACTGCTGGCTGGCCGCACTTAAGACAATATCTCCAATTACATCAAAAGCCGTATCCAGGGTCTTGGGTTCATTGTACCAGAGGTTCCCCATCTCAAAACCGCCGCTCAAAACACTCTTCACATCAAAAAGGCAGCAGTTCATTGTGTCTCTTCTGGCGGACATATCATGGATATAGATATATCCCTCCCGGATTGCCTGTATTTCCTCCACTGTCAGGAAAAACTTCTTATATAATTCTTTATTCAGCTCATTAAAAATAAGGCTCCTTTTGGTGGACACAAGAGCGCTGTCTGTATTGCTGTTTTCCTTGTCGCCGATATACATGATGGATTGGCTCTTTTTATACACCTCATCTAACATCTGTACAAAATCCTGCTTATAATTCCGGTAATCCCGGTAGCTCTTCGCCACAACCGGATTTACCTTCTCTAAAGCGCCTTCCACCACATTGTGCATCTCTGCAATGGGTATATCCGTAATGTGCATAGACTCTACTTTTTCTTTCACAAACTTACAGATATAATCCAGCTCTTCATCTGTAAACTTAATCAGGGCGCGGTAGGCAGACTTATTCACAGCCACCACCACTTTCTGCACATTAAAGTCCTCTTTTGTACCATCTTTCTTCACCACATGAATCATTCTCAAAACTCCCTTCCAGCCGCTGTTTTTCTATATTTAGTATGCCTCACATGATTTTCACTCCATATCATGTGCCAGTACAAACAATACTACCACTATCTGATGTGTATCGTCAATACAAAATCTTTCACAAAAAACGCAGTTTTTTCAGAAGGAAATTTTAGTGAATAATCATCCGACTATTTCCGACTTATTTCCAGACCATATCATTCTGTATTTCACCGAGGTTAAATGCACCGCACATTGCCATCGTATCTTTCAGCTCTGCCCCTAATTTCTGCACATAGGCAGACACCCCTTTTACGCCGCCTCCGTAAACTGCAGTTACAAATGGACGTGCAATCAGCACCCCGTCTGCTCCCATAGCCAGAGCTTTAAACACATCTGTCCCAGTCCTGATGCCGCCATCCACTAAAATCTTTATTTTTCCCCCCACAGCATCTACAATGGATTCAAGCACCTCTGCCGTTGCAGGGCACTGATCCAAAACACGTCCCCCGTGGTTAGATACCACAATGCCTGAGACTCCAGCCTCCACTGCCTTTAGGGCCCCCTTAGGGGTCATAATTCCTTTTAAAATAAAAGGTACCTCGGCCATTTTCACAATCTCCCTCAGCTCTTCCACAGACTTGCTTCCGGCAGGGGGCGTTAAGTTCTGTAAAAATGGCAGTCCCGCCGCGTCAATGTCCATGGCCACTGCAAAAGCGCCTGACTTTTTGGCCAATTCCATCTTTTCCCGGATGGTTCCCATATCCCATGGTTTTACCGTGGGAATCCCCAGGCCATTAAATTTACTGACTGCCTTTGTGGCCTCCTTCATAACCTCCCTGTCAGTTCCATCTCCTGTAAAAGCAGCGATCTGATTTTTGGCGCACCCCTCTATAAGGATTTCATTATATTCCTGGTCTGTATGCTTATCTCCATAGTGCAGCTTTACGGCGCCGACCGGGCCGGCAAAAAACGGAAATGCAAAACGTCTGCCAAACAGGCTGAAAGATGTATCTACGGATTTCTGCCCGCAGACTGTATCCATATTGATACGTATATCCTGCCAACTCTCAAAATTACGCACTGCCACGTCCCCGCTGCCCTTTGCCCCAGGGCCCGGAATGGTGTTTTTACACGCCTTCCCATTACAGACAGCACAGGCCCTGCAGTAAGGCCCGATACAAGAGGCGGCTTTCTTTATCACTTCACTATAATCCACTCTTTTGTCCCTCTCTTTCCTTTTAAAATTAAAGTACTTTCTAAATCTGCCCTCATGTGCCGCTCTGAAATAAACACATGGAAATCCAGGCCATATATGAAAAGCAAAAAATATTTATTAGGAGAAGGCCCCTCAATGCAGATGAAGGATCCCCTCTATCATATACATTCTTGCTTTCCACTTCTCCCCCTCCCGGCTCTGCCTCCGCAGACAGTCATATATCTCCCCCACCGTCCGCTCCAGGTTCTGCGCACAGACCGTCACATGCCGTCTCCTGGCCTCTGGGAACCCATCCACCGCCGCTGCCCGTACCTGCTTGAGCTTAAGCTTCCCCAGGGCGCCGGAAACAGCTTTTCCACACTCCCTGTCACCGCAAATGATAGCGTCAGGGAGACCCTCTGGCCCACTGGAAAGCCTGGCGAGGACAATATCATGGCTTTTTTGCCTCTCCCCCCAGGGCAGATGCAAAAACACCTCTCTTTGGCCGGATACAGAGGCGTATGCCTTCTCCCTCCTGGCAATACTATATATATCTTTTCTGTCCCACCCGGCATATGCAATTTGAGTACATCCTTTGTCCCTCAGGCTTTCATATAAGGCGCGGATGGCCCCTTCATTGTCCAGAGTCACGCAGTCTGCATAAGGAAATCCTCTGTCTGTATCAAAAAACACCATATTCATCCCCAGGGCCCGCAGGCGTTTCAATTTCTCCAGATCCACCGCCAAATCTTCCAGCCATATGACCACGTCATGCAGGCCCCGCCCATACAGGCGGTACAGACAGTTCTCAAGGGACTCTTTTCCTGGTTTTTCCACATACAGAAGCAGGGAGTTTTCTTTCTGGGCATATTCCTGGAAATGTGCGATAAATTCTGCAAAAAACGGATTTTTCGCCGGCGCCACCAGCACAATCATGTCCATGCTGCTCATATTTCCATAATTATGCAGGCAGACCCTGGTGCCGCTTCCCACTTCCCTGACCACCAGCCTGTCCTGCTCCAGAAGTTCCAGGGCCCTGCGCACCGTCACCCTGCTGACGTCTAACTGCTCTGCAAGCTGCCGTTCTGCCGGTATGCGCCCCCCTTCCTCGTAGGCGCCCTGGAAAATAAAATCACAGATTCTGTTTTTCACATTTAAATAAAGATTTTCTTCACCCATACTGACCATTATATTTCTGAAATTCTTTTTATGCAAGCAGCAATCTGATTCCTATCCCCCTATATGGCGGTATTTGCAGCAGATAAGCTGTTTTTCCTAAAATAGGCTCTCTCCCATTCTGAAATATCTGATATTATCAGCCTTTCATAAACAGATTTTTATTCCGTGGGTACAGCTCCTTGTAAACCTCAAACCTCTCTGCATATATTTTCTGGCTCTCTGCATCCGGTTCTGTAACTTCACTGCTGAAACGGACAATGGCCCCACACGCCTCTTCCAGAGATGCATATCCTCCTGTGCCTGCAGCTGCCGCTATTGCGGCCCCCACACAAGCCTGCTCTGTGATAAGGCTTGTGTAGATTTCCCTGCCAAACATATCTGCCTGGATCTGCCGGAAAAGGCGGCCCCTTGCCCCGCCCCCGGAGGCAAGAATCTTTTCATATTCCACTCCCATGGCCTGGAATATCTCCAGGGAATTCTTTAGGCCGAATACCACCCCTTCCATTGTACTCCTGATTAGATCCTCCCTGCTGTGTTTGAGAGTCAGTCCCATATAAATCCCCTTTGCATCCGGGTCATTATGGGGCGTGCGTTCCCCGCTCAGATAAGGTAAAAACAAGAGTCCCTGACTCCCCGCAGGAGATTTCCCAGCCAACTCGTTCATTTCATCGTATGAATCCATGTGCAGAATCTGGCTCATCAGCCATTTAAGCGCCACTCCTCCGCTTAAATTTGCCCCCATGAGCATCCAATGCCCATTTCTTACATGGCAGAATGTATTTGTCCTATATAAGTTGTCACACAGTGGTTCATCCAGCACACAGGCAAGCTGGCTGGCAGTCCCAATATTGGAGGAAAGTACTCCCGGAGACACCATATTATTCCCCACTGCCTGCATGAGGCTGTCACCGCCTCCATACACCACCTGTATCCCCTTTTCCAAACCTGTCAGGGCGGCGCATCCCGCCGTCACCTCGCCGGCCGTCTCACACGCCTCATGGCAGGGCACAAAAAAACTTCTCTCCAATCCCAGACGGTCAATAAACTCCCAGGCCCACTGCCCTTTCCCAGTATCAAAAATCACTGTACTGGAGGCGTCTGACATATCTGTCCCCATTTCCCCGCACATCTGAAATCTCAGATAATCTTTGGGGAGCATCACTTTCCTGATTCTTTCATAGACAGCCGGCTCCTGCTCCTTTACCCATACAAGGGAACTGGCTAAAAACCCCGTACTCAGGGCATTGCGCGTGACTTTGTTATATTCTGCCTCTGGTATAATCTTGTATATATCCCGGACGGCGCCGGCAGAGCGCTGGTCCGCCCAGATAATTGCATCCCGCACAAGCCGCCCTTCACCATCTGTCATGACAAGTCCGTGCATCTGCCCGGAATACCCAATCCCTTTCACCTTCCCTGCCTCCAAAGGATACCTTTTTGTGAGGCTTCTGACCGTATGAAACGCAGCCTGGCAGAGCAGATCCATGTCCTGCTCCGCATACTGTTGTTTATGTTTTACAATATCGTACCCCTCCTGTGCGGTACCCACCACTGTACCGTCCTCCTGCATCAGCAGCGACTTTACACTGGAAGTACCCAGGTCAATTCCAATATAGTACTTCATCCTTCTCTCCTTTTTCATAAACAGCGGGCCTACTATGGGCCAGGGTAAGTTGGCCCCATTCCCATCCGGGCATCCCGCTTTCCTGCATCTCCGTTTTCAGGCACGCTCTGGCTGGCAATCAGCTGGCCTCCAGGCTGGTGGACTCCAGATCCAGGCGTTTGATAATATCCTCCTGTATATCCGGCGACAGATCCAGGAAATTCACAAAAGTTCCATGTATCCTCATAATATATACACCACTGGGCGCATATTTTTTTGGTTCTGCAAGAACCTTGCGCAGCATCTCAGGAGTGGTGACATTTACATACAAATAGAAAGGAGATACACCGGCCTTATGTGGATTATAGAATAGAGGCCTGATAATCTTATTGTAAAATTCCAGTCCCTTCTCCTCATAATCAGCGCCCCTGAAATAATGGGGGTTAATTCCCAAGTGTGAGGCATAGCCGCCGTTCATTTTTTCAAAGGGCAGCCCCATATTGGAAAGTATACGGAAACCTAACCCCTGATGGGCCTCCCCATATAATGGGTCTATACCATATCCCAATTGTTCCCTGGCCTTTCTTCCGTCTGGCGTGGCCCCCACCCAGTACCCATACAGCAAATGTGTTGACGGCGTGGACCAGTCGGCCCTGAATGGATTTCCTAAATAATTTTTCTTAGAGGCTATAAGGTCGCTGACACGGTTCGCTATATCAGCCGCCTCCTGGTCTGCCCTGGCAATATGATTTCCATATTTAGGGGCAGTTAAAAGATACTGCTGCATTTCCGGGTCATTCTCAAAATTTGTCCTCAGCGCCTCTATCAGGCGGCCTGCATCCTGGGGCCTTTCCTGAAGCAGCGTGTCAATGGCAATAAAAGAGTCCGCCACCACTGACAGGCCATGGATCAGGCAGCCGCTTCCGTTATATTTTGTCCCCTGGCGCTTTGTATCTCTTACATCCGCCCCGCTCGTGATGCCCCCCATCATTGCTGACAGGAAAGGAACCTTAAGAAGTCCTATAGCTTCAGAAGCGGCATTGGCAGACTCCACCATTTTGTCTGTATATTCTTCCAAGTTGCGGTAAAATATCTCCCTGATATTTTTAAGAACCTCTGTCTTGGTCTTAAACCCCATCTCCCCGTCACTTTTTCCCAGCCGTCTCCCAGTCAGGGCAGACACGCCGCTATTTAAAGAGAGTTCCAGTATTTTTCCCAGATTCAGCCAACTGTTGGTCGTATTCCCATTGTCTTTCCCCATGATCAATGGCTCCTGGCAGCCTGCAACAGCGTAGTCCTCCAACTCCGCCTTATCTACCCCGCTTTTCTCCTCCAACACCTGGAACACAGCATCATCATTGAAAATAGAAGGCGTCAGGCAGCCGGGAGTAAAGAAAAATCTCCCGAGACTTTTATATAGTCGATCAGGCGTATTTTTGTGGAGCTTCACCGAGAGGATCGGCTGTGGAAGGTTCATGTCATAATAGGCATCCAAAAGAGCATAAGAAGAGAGGTTCGTCATGTCTCTGCCGCCGGATGATTTCCCTCCCACTATCAGATTCTGGGATATGGCCCAGCTTCTGTCGGCCACATTAAAAAATACAAGCATATGCTTAAACAGCGCAGCCGCCATCTCCTGGCTCGTATTCTCCATGGCCCGGTAAGGCTCAAAAATTCTGTCTGCATTCCCGACTGAAAAAGCAAAGGGGTTGGGCGCCTGCTCCAGACACATCGCCTGCCAGATTAAAAGAAATGACTGGATCGCCTCATAAAGATTTTCCGCTCCCTGCCCGGGCACCTTTTTTAGGGTGTTTTCCATCATGGCAAATACAGGCTTAGTACCCTCATCTGCCTTCTCCCATTTTTCGTGGGCCAGATGGGCATACCTCCTGGCCAGGATCAGGGCAGCCTCCAAGGCCCTGTCCATTGCCTGGTAATACAGTTTTTTTTCAGCATCTGTTTCTTGTTCCATGGCACTTTGTATCTCTTCCCTGACACCTGCCACGCCAATTCTCAGGAGAGGCCGTACGTCAGGAATCATATGCCCTGTCACCTGTTCTATGAAAAAGACGGCCTCACTTGTACTGTCCCCGGCTATGTCATAGGCTCTGCGCAGGGCGTCTGCAAAGGCTGTATGGTCATTGTACTCTTTCAGCGCCTCAATCCTCTCCCTGGATATCTCCCGGGTAGGCTCAATATCTCCAAATACAGCCACTGGGTCGCAGTACCCGCTGAAAGAGTCTACAGTAAAGGCCGGATTAATTAAAGCATAGGAGCGGGCAAAGGCGTCATCCTGGGTGCCTGCAAACAAATGATAGTCACCAATCCACAGCGGAAGTTCCTCTGCAACTGCACATAATGTTTTTGCCGCCCTCATACAGTCTGCATCATCTTTATACTCCTGATCGCATTTCCTTCCTATTTCTTTCGCCAGAAACCATCCCTCCAGATGGTCAATGCTTCTCTCCTCCTGAAACCTTCTTTTTGCTATCTTTGTGATCTGTCCTGGTGTAAGTGACTTTTCCAATACTTGCATTGCTGTCATTGTATGCATTCTCCTCTCTCCTTCCAATCATGTCCTCATGTATTTGAGTCCCAGCCTTACAATCTCATCCTGAAATCTCCTTACGGCTGCCGCATCCACATGGGCCCTGTCCGTCATCTGGTAACTGAAACCGCACTGTTCCCATTTCTTCCTGCCAAACTCATGGTACGCCAATATCTCAAAAGTTACGTTGCCCCCGCCAATTTCCTGAAAAAAGTCCAGAAATTCCCGGATATCTTCTTTGCTGTCATTGATGCCGCCAATCAGGGGAACCCGGATATGTACACAGGGGTGCTCAGCCGCCGCAAGACGTATATTTTCCATCACTGCCGCGTTCGATATCCCAACCGCCTTTTTATGCTTTTCCTCATCGCAAAGCTTACAGTCCATGATAAGCTGGCTGACGAAAGGAAATGCCCGCTTAAGCTTAGGGTGGCTCCCATTTGTCTCCAGGGCCGTATGGATGCCGCATTCCCTGAGCAGCTTGCATACAGACAGAAGTTCCCCTAACTGTATGGTGGCCTCGCCCCCTGTAAAAGTCACTCCTCCTTTGTCATAAAACATTGGACTGTTTGCCAGAACCTCATCCACAATTGACTCCACACTCATTTCTTCATAAGACAGCCGGATCCCCTTCGTCCGATGCTGGGTGACACATTCCTTTTCCTGGCAGCAGGCACAAAAGGTACGGTCCAATTTTCCCTCCTTGATTGCATGTTTGGGACAGACAGAGTCCAACAACCACTCTTCGTCCGTCATAAGGACTCCCTCCTGCTTCATTCCCTCTGGGTTGGAACACCAGGGGCAATGCATATTGCACCCCTGCAAATGATAAACAAGCCTATTCCCAAACCCATCCTGGGAATAATTAAAGCCTTTCTGAAAAATCCGCATAGCTTCCTCCTTCCCGCGCAAAAGTTATATCCCCTTCTAATTGGTATTATATATTAATACCAATTTGCTGTCAACATAATATCATCCATAAATCTATACCCAAAGGGCACCCCCTAACACATGTCCTTCGGACGGGTGGACTCTGTCCAGCAAGGTATACCCACAGGGCATCCCTTAACACATGTCCTTCGGACGGGCGGACTCCGTCCAGCAAGGTATACCCACAGGGCACCCCTTGACACATGTCCTTCGGACGGGCGGACTCCGTCCAGCAAGGTATACCCACAGGGCACCCCCTGGCCCGTTGCCCGCGGAAATAAAATAGGAAAGCCATGCCTTCCGCATCTCTTTCCCTCGTATATACAGCATATTTATAATTTCTGTTCATCGTCCGATCGGATGTACCGTGCAATATCTGAGATGTCACAATCCAGTATCCTGCACAAATCATTGATCGTGACTGTACTTAAAGGCAGATTTTTCCTCAGCCTGTCCAATGTTGAGCCAGATATATGATGTTTGTGGATTAAAGTGTACGTAGTTTCTTCTGAATTCTGCAGCGTCAGCCAGAAAGGACTATAATCAATCATTTTCGTCGCCTCCTGTTTATAGGATAGTATGGCGTCTTTTAATTGACTATAATCTATATAAAGACTATAATTGTTATAAGGGGTGATTCAATATGATTACACGGATGACTTTAGAACAACATAAAAGGTTCTTGGAATTTATTTTTATGGATGACTTTCAGTTTTATGAAGAATATATTGCCGATCTGCCGGAAGATGCCCAAGAACGTTTCTTTGAAGAGACACCTGACTTTTTCGCTGATTATATCAGCCAGCCAGGAGAGATTAATCTGGAAAAAGATAAGATTTATCAAAGAATTAAAACTATATTATCTGAAAAAGATGACGCATAAAAACCTTTAAGCCACATGATTTAACATTGCTTAAAGGTCTTGGAATTGTATTCTCTTTTGGCGGAGGCATGTGGGAATCGAACCCACCCAGGACGCTACAAACGCCCAACACTGGTTTTGAAGACCAGGAGGCACACCAGTTACCTTCCTGCCCCCATATTTATTTTTTATGTGATGGTTTTCTCAATCCATTCCTGCCTGATCTCCCAAGTCATACCCTGCACGTACATTTCTTCTTCTGCCGGCATTTCCAGCAGTTTGTTCCAGCTTTTCTTAATTTCTTGCTTTTCCACAGGATAGAAGGGGGAAGTAAACACAGAGACCGAATCTTTAATTCCCTTTCTTTCCAGCCTTCTCTGGAACTCTTCTTCCTCTTCCCTTGTTTCTCCTATAAAATTCAGGTTCAGAACCCGGTTCCATTTTCTGATGTCAAAGATGAGGATCTGATCTTCAGGTATGGCAAGCTGCAGATAATAAAGTCCCGCCCCTCCGTGGATATTCTGGACACATTTATAGACCCAAACCGGACTCTGTGCATCAGGCGGCCTTGAAATCCTTTCCTGGGCACAGGATGCCAAAAATTGATAAGCCTCTTTAAAAATCCATGCAGTATCCTGGTACTTCTCCTCAATAAATGCCTGTTTAACAGCATATCTGCCTGAGCGGGCCAATGTCTCCATAACACGTCCGTCCTGCCCAGTCCACATGTGTACCCTTTTCTCGCTATTCATCGGATATTACCTCCTTTACCCACTCCCTCTGAATCCCCCAGGTTGTGGCGTAGCTTTTTTCCGGATCCTTGCAGGGCATAGTAAACAAACGTTCCCAGCTGTCTATGATTTTCTTTTTCAGCAGAGGATAGTAATTTCCCTTGGCAGATTCTGCCAGGGCAGTCTCATCCCCGATGCCATAACGGGCCAGTTCCTTTTCAAAGGCATTCCTGTCTTGTTTATCCACAGGCACATACATCATATTCCCGCGGTACTCCCACATTTCTATATCAATAATAAGCGCCTTCTCTATTGGAATCTCCACCTTTAGTATAACCGTATCCGGAACTTTCTGCAAGCGGAACCCTTCAGAGAGGGAGAACCACACAGGGTACTCCTCCTCTGGGGGGATATGGATATAGCTGCGGCTCTTCTGGGTATACCAGCGGTACAGCCGGATATAATAATCTGCAATCGTATCATTTTTTGACTGTATATACTCTTCTCTCACACTGTATTGGCCTGTCCTTTGTATTTCTTCCCAGACCTGCGGAACCTGGCGCGTCCATCCAGTTAAAGTACTCACCTGCACCCACTCTCTTTCTCATAGAAAATGCAGGGCATGGATCTCTGTAAATTACCCCATGGCCAAAGCATCACAGAAAAAACTTCGCCCTGCACTTTCTCAAACTATTGCCTGTCAGTTACTATCCTTATTTCTTTTCCGTCTTTAATGCTTTTATTAACGAAGCACAGGTGAACAGCATAATAAAAATAAATGGAAATGCAGCTGCAATGGAGATCGTCTGAAGAGGTTTTAACCCTCCTGCAATCAAAAGGCCCACTGCAGTCACAGACTGGACAACTCCCCACAATACCTTTTTGTTATTCGGCGGATTTAAATTTCCGTTCGATGTCAGCATAGATAACACAAATGTGCCGGAATTTGCCGATGTAATAAAGAATGTACACAGCAGTACAAGCGCAACCAGCGACAGCACTGTTCCCAGCGGGAATTCTTTCATGACTACAAAGAGGCCGGTTTCAGGAACCGCTGCAACCTCCTTTAATGTCTCAAGGGACAACGCCCCTGTCTCCCCCAAGTGCAGGCCCATGGACCCAAAAATAGCAAACCACAGGATAGACCCCAAGCTGGGAGCTGCAACTACACCCAGGACAAATTCCCGGATAGTCCTGCCTTTTGAAATCCTGGCAATAAAAATACCGACAAATGGCGCCCAGGCAATCCACCATGCCCAGTAGAAAATTCTCCATGCCTCTACCCAGGAATTATCACCGTATGTACTGATTCCCAGACTATCCTGCATAAAGTTCCCAATATAGCTCCCAAAACCATTCACAAGATTATTTACAATCTCCAGCTTCGGGCCCACCAGGACTGCCGCAATCATAATGGCAAAGGCAATGTACAGATTCGCATCAGATATAATCTTGATGCCCTTATCAATTCCAGATACAGCCGACCATATATAAATTACAGAAATGACAGCTATAATAATAATCTGGATAATCAGGGTGGTGGGAATCCCGAACAGATACTGCAGTCCACTGTTAATCTGGAGGACTCCCAGTCCTAAAGAAGTTACAACTCCTGCAACAGTCGCAAACACAGCAAGTACATCTATCAATTTCCCTACAGGGCCTTTCACCCCTTTTTCACCGATCAGAGGCTCAAAAATAGAACTAATCAATCCCGGTTTATTCTTACGGAACTGGAAATATGCCAGCGCCATACCTATGATGGCATAGCCAGCCCACGGATGGACTCCCCAATGCATAAAGGATGACTTCATAGCAAAATCCGCTGCCTCCGCCGTAGCCGGCTCCACCCCTGCAATTGGGTTGATATAGTGGGAAACTGGCTCTGCAATTCCCCAGAATACTAACCCTACACCCATACCTGCCCCGAAGAGCATGGCAAACCAGGACACCGTCTTATATTCTGGTTTGGATCCATCCGGGCCCAAGCGGATATTCCCGTATTTACTAAACGCAATGCCAATCGCAAAGATTACAAAAAAGGTCATTGCTAGGAGATACAACCACCCCATATTCGTAGTCAGGAATCCAAATACGGCATTGGATACAATTGAAAAACTAGCATTCCCTACCACTGCCCAGATGGCAATACCACCTGTCAGTATCAATGATGCATAAAAAACGACATTGCTCACTTTACTTTTTTCCATATTTTGCACCATGGGACTGCCTTAAAATATGAAGCTCCAGCAGGATATCACTTCATGGCCACAGCCGCCACACTTTTCCCGCGTGAATATTTATTTTAGGGCAGTCCTGCAAATCTCAGGTTGAAAGAGTGATTTGCATACCCTTTCCCTTCCCTTATGAATTTCTTCCAACCTTATTTCACTTTACCCTCTGTACCATTAAACACGAAATACGGTTTGTTCTTTAATCTCAGTAGCCAGGCTTTCCAGAGCCACTTTCGTCCTGTGATAACGCAGCTTCCACTGCTCTTCCTTGGTTGTCCCCGGATCTCCCAGAGGATATGGGATGGAAATGGTAGGCACAATCCTGTTCGATCCTACGGTCTTTGCCACAGGAACCAGATTACACATCTGTACAATCGGGAAGCCAGCCTTCTCAATTTCTTTCACCATCGTTGCACCGCAACGAGTACAGGTACCTCACGTGGAAACCATAATACATGCGTCTACATGGTCCTCCCTAAGATATGGAATCATCTCCTGCGCCATTCTCTGCGCTTCTGCCTGGGTAGTTCCTGTACCTACTGTTGAATAGAAGTATGGGTGCAGGCTTCCAAACACTCCCTCTTTTTCCAATACCTTCAGTGCATCTACGGGTGTGATGACATTGGGGTCCGCATCTGCTGCAGCCGGGTCAAACCCCGCATGGATTGTCTTATATTCTCCGCCTTTTAAAGCCTCTGTGGAAGAGATATCATATCTTCCCCAGCGTGTGGCGGATGCGGACTGGATACGGTCTGGATTATCCACCGGCACAATACCGCCCGTGTTGAGCAGGGCAATCCTGGCTGTCTTTAAATCTTTCACAGGGGGCGCTATAGGCACTCTGTCCATCTTAGGTATAGGAAGTTCCGTCTCAAAGGGTTCCCCATTTACTTTTTTAACAAGCATCTCTACCATACGCTCAGAAGCAGGCTTTGCATCTTCCCGCCATACCTGGCGGCGGATTCCTCTCGGGAAATACCCCTCCGCCTCAGCGCTGCCCACCGGCTCCCCATTCAGCAGCTTATTGGCAAGGCTGACCATGGCGGCAACATCCTTCCTCATCTTAGATGCAATATTTCCGCCTCTTAATATATACATCTCCTTCTTGAACATCTCCGCCCCTGGGTTCTCCTCATTAATAGAAGTAACAACCGGAACGCCAAACTTTTCTTTTACAGCTTTACAAATGGTACCGCAGGCAACTCCATAGCGCCCTGCCTGGAACGCCGGGCCTGCCAGAAAAATATCAAACTCTTTGTCCTCCAGCATTCCCAAAATTGTTGCAATGGCGGCCTCTGTGTTAGACCCCATATAGTTGTCACCACAGATAATCGTATGTGTCACTTCTGCATCCAAAAGTTTGTCAAACTGCATAGCCGGCCCTATCTGCCCTTCGTGGATCTGAGGTTCTATCCCAGCCTGCTCTTCTCCGCCAATCTGGCCAAAAAACTGATTTATATATACAATCGCTTTTTTCATTTTCTTCCCTCCATTAGAATTCTTTCATTGTTTTCGGAGACCATCCGCAAACCTGGTCGCCGCAGAACATTGCATTATTTTCCATAATGATAGAACCGTCTGCCCTGACTGATGGCCCTAAAATCTCGTCATTTGCCCATCCGCCGGAAAGTCCGTCCCTTCCCAGGGCTTCCAGTTCTCCAAGTACTGTTTCCATAGGAGGTAATTCAATCATCTCTGATACATTACCACAGGATACGATTGCATCGCATTTCTCATCCAATGTCACAAGAGGCTGGGACTGCCCGTCACGGCCCGTGCACTCATTTGTCACGCCTACTGTCTTAACGCCTGCATCCTCCAGTGCAACGATGCACCCTACAAAGTCCGCATCCGGGTTGCCGTACCCTTCTTCTGCCACAACTGCTGCATCGGCTCCCAGGGTCGTCGCAATCTGCGCAACATAAAGGGCAGATCTTTCTTTCTCCTCAAGGGCAACATTCAGATTGGACATGATAACCCCAAGGAAATTGATGGTTTTGCCATGCTCTCTGTAAAGAGCTTTAATATTGGGGCAATTCTGAAAGTCATAAGTGGACCACTTGGAGGAAACCGGCATAAAGCTTCCTGATACAATAGCGCCATCCAGCACCTCCGTAGGCTGCATAACCGTGGGTACCATGTGGTTTGTATCCCAGCCGTAGATAAGGTCATTATATCCCATCGCCTCCATCTGGGACTGCGGCTGCATTACATAGACAACAGAAGGGAGTTTTTCAATCTCTTCCCCCCGCTTAATCATTGGTTTAGACTCATAAACCTCTGTGTCCTCCGGTGTCAGGTCTTTTAAACAGGCACCAATAAACTCGGCCAGCTTATGCCCTGCCCTCCTGAGCGCATCGTTCTTCTTCTGCTGCTCATTCTTTTCAAAATCTTCGTTTGTGTCGGCCACCAGCACAATATTATTCAATTGTCCGAAATATGTATATTTCTGGCCTTCGCCGCTCATGTCAATGAGTCCGTCCTGGAATCCCCCCCAATGCTTTCCCACTACCAGTACACTACAATTCTTTAATGCATAGGTAATGCCTTCTCCTGCCTGGGCCAAATCTCCTGTATATCCCGGGAACAGGCTTCTCCCGTCTGGACGGGTCCTTGGCTCGATGGCCTCCTTTACAGGACACATGCGGATCTTATCACCTGGCTTTGCGATGTAGAGATCTGCTTCTGTGATTCGGTCATCTTCGCATATAAATTTAAGAGCCTCTTCCTTGTTAATGGTCAGCACGCCGTCATTAAACGACAGCTGCTCCCCAAATACGATATCTTTCACATAGAAATTACCAATCTCCAGTTTCATGACTTCCTCCTTCTTTTTCATATAGATAATATCTATATGTCATTTTTGCCAATTCCACATTTTAATAAGCGCGCTTATAATAAATATTATACAATCATCTTAACAATAAGCACGCTTATTGTCAAGATATACCTGTTATTTTTTTATCATAAAAAGCCTTGGCATACTATATTTATAGACATAATCTATAATTAGACCGGTATTTGTGAAAAAGTTACACAGATATCCGTTTTATTAGGTTCAAAAATGTGGTATATTATAAAAGAAACTCAGACCGGTATATGCCCGGAGAAAAGAGAACAGATTATGAATGTAAATGATATAGAAGCAGACGCGCAGAAGAGGCAGAAACGCATCCAATTTATAAATGCAGCAAAGGAATTGATTGACCTGGAAGGCTTCCAGAGCGTCTCTATTCGGAAGATCGCCCAAAGGGCTGGTTTCCACAACTCTACACTTTATTTATATTTCCAGGATTTAAACCAGCTCCTTATGCTGGCATCCATGAAATATTTCGGAGAATACAGCCACGCATTAAATCACTTAAGCCATGAGGCCCGTACCCCTAAAGAGCAATTTGTTAAAATATGGAATTATTTTTTCGATGCTGTCCTGGAGAACCCCCTCGTATTCTATAATTTCTTTTTCGGCAAAGACAGTGATAATTTATATAATATAATGAATATGTATTATGAGCTTTTCCCGGAAGAGCGTGAATATTTTTCTGATGATATAGAGATTATGTATTTTGGCAGAAATCTTACAGAACGTTCCCTGCATCTGCTTAAGATACTTCTCTCTGAGGACACGGCTGTCACGCCTGACAACCTGGAGATACTCAATGAGATCAGTGTTGCATACTGCAAATATAAGATAGAATATAAATGCCAGAATCCTGAGGCTGATTCCGCACTGATAAAAGAAGAATTCCGCGCCGCCATATCCTGCCTTTTTGGACTGAACCTATAAGGCAAAAATAGGACTTGCATGCCGCCTATTGTATTTTCACAAGCAATCCTTCCCCAAAACAAAAGGACATGGTTATAAAGTAACCATATCCCTCCTATAAGCTGCACACCAATGACTATTTAATGAGCATTTCCATACATTCTCTGGCTATATAAATGGAATTCTCCAAAGTATCCATAAAATGTATGTATCCTTTCTCTGCCATCAGCTTATTCATCTGCTCCCTGATCATACATGACTCTGTACAAATTATCTTTGCCCTATATTTCTCCATGTCCAGAACTCTCAGCAGCTCATAATCCATTCCCTCTGTATCTATATCAAGTATATCTGGATTTCTTCTGCAATTCTCAGCCATTATCTGATTGATATTATAGACAGGAACCTCGATATAATTATCAGCAAACCCTCCTTTTTCTGCCTCTTCTAAGCTAAATGTATTATGCCCGGCAAAAGTAGATAAAGGATGGCGGTAATATTTAAGTATCCCGCTTTCTGAGGCACAGGCTCCAGCCCTGACTATTGTATTTTCTCCCCGGTAAGCTTCTGCAAGTCCACACATATCCAAGTTGGGTTCTACCAAAACCCCTTCCCTGTACCCTCTTTCATAAAACAAATACGTATTATTACGGATTACCGGGTGACACACTCCAATATCCACATAATAAGGATTTTCCACACCAAGTTTTGACAATGCATGGGCAATTATGATATCCTCATTATCTGAAGAAAACCCAGTACTAACAGGCTGATCACCGCAGTCAATAAGTCTGGCCGCAATTATATCAAAATCTAAAACGTGTTGCTGAATCTGTTCTATAATTTCCAGCTCTGCATTTGGATATATAATAAAGCAAATCCTCCCTCTATCCTTTAGGCCATCCAGGATAGCCTCCGATGATATTTTTATGCCGCAGATATCACCAAAATAACAATTTTTACTGTCAATCATATAATCCAGCTGATACATGGCTGGATTATAACGCCTAAAGAACTCATCTCTTCCAGCGCCCCAACCCACTAAATATTTATACTCGTTTCTTAAGAATGTTATCGTCTGTCTTGTTATGTATCTTTTCATGCCTTTTCTCCTTACACTATTTCCAGTTCTTTTTTACCACACCATTTACATCATTCTAAAACGGCGTCCCTATCATATCATATGGCGTCACCTGGTACACATAGTAATTCAGCCAGTTTGTGTACAGATTATTTGCGTGGGACCTCCATACAAGCTCCGGCCTGTTGTCTGGATTGTTATCTGGATAATAATTGGCAGGAATCTGAATATCCAACCCTTTCCCTTTATCTCTCTTATACTCCGTATCCAGCGTCACCCGGTCATACTCTGGATGGCCCATGACAAATATCTCGCGCCCATCTTTGGCCATACACAAAAACACTCCTGCCTCATCAGAATCTGCAAGAATTGTAATCCTTGCATCCTTCTTAAGGAGTTCTGACGGAACTGTAGTATGCCTGGAATGGGGGGCATAAAAGATATCGTCAAACCCTCTCACCAGCGGAATTTTACGGTTTCTCACATGATGCCTGAATACACCGAACATTTTCTGGGGCAGCTGCACTTTATCTATCCCATAGTGGTAATACAAACCCGCCTGTGCCCCCCAGCACAGATGCAGGGTCGAAGTCACATTGGAAGCAGTCCAGTCCATAATACTTTTCAGTTCTTCCCAGTAATCGACTTCCTCAAAAGGCATCTGCTCTACTGGCGCCCCTGTTATGATAAATCCATCAAACTTTCTGTCTCTTATACTGTCAAAAGTCTCATAAAATTTATAGATATGGCTTGTGGAAGTATTTTTGGATACATGGCTTTTAACCCGCACAAATGTCACATCCACCTGCAGGGGCGTATTAGAAAGAGAACGCAGAATCTGCAGTTCCGTGTCCTCTTTTAAGGGCATTAGATTTAACAGTCCAATACTGATTGGGCGAATATCCTGATGCGCCGCGCGGTATTCATCCATAACAAAAATATTTTCCTGTTCTAATATTTCTTTTACCGGCAAATCATTTTGTACACGTATTGGCATCTTCTATTCTCCCTTTCCTTTTTTTACTTTTTCTTTTGGTCCGCTGCCCATGACAGGCTCTTGGTTCATCTCATTGTCATCCGAGGATACATATGTCCCGTCAGAATCCACATAACTCATTTCACCATATGCCACAGTCTCCACAGGCAGGCCTTTCTTCTCCAGCCTGTGGTTAATCAGCATATTCGCAATATAGTAGATCACAGCAAAAGTAGGTACTCCGAGTATCATTCCCAAGAAACCAAAGAGGCCTCCGCCCAGCAAGATAGCAAATACAACCCAGAAAGCCGACAGTCCTGTAGAGTCCCCCAGGATTTTAGGCCCGATTACATTCCCGTCAAGCTGCTGCAGGACAAGTATAAAAATAATAAAATATAACCCCATCCTCGGATCTGAGAGCATAATCAGGATAGCACTGGGTATTGCCCCAATATAGGGGCCAAAAAAGGGAATGACGTTTGTCACCCCCACTATCACGCTGACCAGCAGCGTGTAGGGCATATTCAGCACCGATAACCCAATAAAGCACAGAACCCCGATAATAGCCGAATCAATAATCTTGCCAATAATGAATCCGCCAAAAATCTGGTTGCTTTTAATGGTCAGATGCAAAACCATATTTGCGTGGGACGGCTTGCACAGTGCATATACAATTTTTTTACACTGGCTTGAGAACTTTTCTTTGCTGAAAAGCACATATACAGACACAATGATTCCAATGACAGCATTTAACAGCTCACTGACTATATTGATAACCCCCACAGTCAGATTGGACATTACAATATTAATCTGATTCAAAAGATCGCTGCGCATCCATGTCTGCACATAATCAGTGAGCTCCTTCAATATATTTGCAAGAAGCTGGCTCAGTGTAGAATCCTGGCTGTTCATTTTCATAATTGAATTTACTACCTGGTTCAGCTGGCTTGGCACAGTCAGGATCATATCCCGGACACTCCTGTACAGTTCAGGGATCATCATATTAAAAAGTGCCACAATAATAAGGAGCAGCACCATGACCGCTATAAAAATCCCCGTACAGCGGGCTATATTCTGCGCACGTCTGTCATTGGAAATCCTTTTTTCAAGGAATGGCTTTAAATGGCCTTCCACAAATTTTACAATGGGATTCAAAAGATATGCAATGGCAAGTCCGTAGACTACTGGCTTTGAAACTTGAATAATTTCTTTTAATACACCAGATATGGCGTGAACCCTCAAAAGTGCAAAATAAAATATAATACATGCGGCAATCACCACAAAAAACGTCATTCCCCGGCTGAATTTCTGCCGCAGCTTAGATGGGCCGCCGTTGCCAAAAGAAGGCCTGTTTACATAATATCCGCTGCTCTCTTCCTGTTGCTTTACATGCTGCCTGTCCTTTTCCTGAAAGTCCCCTTTTATCCTATCCTGTTGTTTTTGCTTATCATCTTTCATCCTTAAGTCCTCTCCCAATTTTACACATATGATGATTATAGCGCGTCTGCTATAGGCAAGTCAACATAGGACAGCTTTTTTAGGCAGGTGAAATTTTTCTGCACATGTAAAAGGCAGGTGCCGGCGGATATATGCCGGGCGCCTGCCCATATACTTCACTTTTTACAAAGCGGATGTTATTTTCCTCATCCTCTGCAGGAGAATGTGGCACATTCAGTACCTTCGCACTGACAGGCATTGCTGCCTTCCACACTGATTTTCCCTGCATGGCATTCACAGTTATCATTATATTTACATCCTGTCGCCTTACAGTCAATACAGCTGCAGTCTGAAGCCGCCCCTGTCACATTACTGTAGCTGTCCCCGTTTCTCTTCTGGAAACTGTCACAGCTTGTCTCCCTTGCGGTCGTAGCCTGGCTGCCCCCCACCTGGATTTTGTCAAGAGCACATAAAAACTGCTGGTTATGCACACATGTCTGTACTGTACATTTTAATTCTGGCATGATCATACCTCCTTCTATATTGAAATCAGTATCATTATGCCCCATAATCAATGCATTTATTCCTGCGTCTCTGTCTCTCTTACAGACCTGGAAGAAATTTCCTTTTGTATATCCGCAAGGAATTCTTCCGTCCTCTTTTGGCCCTCGTCGCCTGCAAACCGGCTTCTCACTGATACCAGGCCTTCCTCTTCCTCCCTTGCCCCGACTACAAGCATATAGGGTATCTTCTGCATCTGCGCCTCGCGTATCTTATATCCAATTTTCTCTGCACGAGTATCTATCTCTGCGCGGATCCCATTGTCATTTAACACATCCAGAACCTTTTTCCCATACTCCATATATTTATCTGAGATGGGCAGTACCTTTACCTGTACAGGCGCAAGCCATGTAGGGAATGCACCTGCAAAATGCTCGATCAATATACCGATAAAACGCTCAATAGACCCAAATGCAACGCGGTGGATCATTATAGGCCTGTGCTTCTCCCCATCGTCTCCCGTATACTCAAGGTCAAACCTGAGTGGAAGTTGGAAATCAAGCTGGATCGTCCCACACTGCCAGGTTCTTCCGATAGAATCCTCCAGGTGGAAGTCTATCTTTGGCCCGTAAAAGGCGCCGTCCCCTTCATTGACTACATAGTCAAGCCCTAAATCATCCAGGGCGCCCCGGAGTGCGTCTGTTGCCATCTCCCAGTCCTCTTCGCTTCCCATACTGTCCTCAGGCCGGGTGGAAAGCTCGACATGATATTTAAAGCCAAACAGCCTGTACACCTCATCAATAAGCCTGGCAACTCCTTTGATCTCATCTCTGATCTGATCTGGCATCATAAAAATATGGGCGTCATCCTGAGTAAAACACCGGACTCGCATCAGTCCGTGAAGCTGCCCGGACTTTTCATGGCGGTGTACCAATCCCAATTCTCCCATCCGGATAGGCAGATCTCTATAGGACCTGGGTTCTGACTGATACGCCAAAATACCTCCCGGACAGTTCATAGGTTTAATGGCAAAGTCCACATCATCGATGACCGTTGTATACATGTTATCTTTGTAGTGATCCCAGTGCCCTGACGTCTCCCAGAGATGCCTGCTGAGCATGATAGGCGTGGCGATCTCCACATAGCCGTTTCTGCGGTGGATTTCCCTCCAATAATCCAGAAGTACATTTTTAAGAACCATCCCTTTGGGGAGGAAAAACGGGAACCCAGGGCCTTCATCGCGCATCATAAAAAGGCCCAATTCTTTTCCAATCTTCCTGTGATCGCGCTTCTTTGCCTCCTCAAGCATTGTCAGATACGCTTCCAGATCCGCTTTTTTAGGATATGCCGTGCCATAGATCCGCTGCAGCATTTTGTTTTTTTCACTTCCCCGCCAATAGGCGCCGGCAAGGCTTGTCAGCTTAAACGCTTTAACTGGCTTAGTAGACATCAGATGAGGCCCGGCACATAAATCAGTAAACTCACCCTGCGAGTAGAAACTAATGACTTCATCTTCGGGAAGATCCTCTATCAACTCTACTTTATATGGTTCGTTTTTTTCTTTAAAGTATGCAATTGCCTCTTCTCTTGGCTTTGTATATTGCTGGATAGGAAGATTTTCTTTTACGATTTTTTTCATCTCCCCTTCGATTTTCTCCAAGTCTTCTGCTGTCAGCGGGATTTCCTTGTCAATATCATAATAGAAACCATCTGCCACAGACGGCCCGATTGCCAGCTTTGCATCTGGGTACAAACGCTTCACTGCCTGTGCCATTATATGGGAGGCCGTATGCCAAAATGCACCTTTCCCGTTTTCATCCTGGAAAGTCAGGATGCTTAAGTCACAGTCTCGGTCGACTATAGTCCTTAAATCCACAATCTGGCCATCGATTTCCCCGGCTGTGGCCACCCTTGCAAGTCCTTCACTTATATCTGCCGCAATTTCAATCACCGGCTTACTCTCTGCATATTCTCTGCAGGAACCGTCTTTTAATTTGATAATCATTATTATATCCATTCCTTTCGCTTCGCTCAGGCACAAAACATAATGAAAATG